>ERZ780223.1106-NODE-1106-length-27757-cov-20.115587_pt1 | contig 27757 bp, 19 predicted proteins | sample MGYA00511016_ERZ780223 | MGnify/ENA primary metagenome ERZ780223 (study PRJEB29588, sample SAMEA2159032) | human gut metagenome | biome: human gut; feature: human-associated habitat; material: faeces | place: Denmark | collected 2008/2010 ... | reverse complement strand
CCAACGAGAGCCGCACGCAGGTGGCGGTGAACAGCGAGGGCAAGACCAACGAGGCGACCAAGAACCTGAAAGAGCCGTTGCAGAAAGGACAGACCGCCCCGAAGGACGAAACCCAGCAACAGCATCAGGAGCAGCCCCAAAGAAAAAGCAAGGGCATGAGGATGTAATCCGGTGTCCACCACTAAATCCAAAGTAACAAGTAAAAGTAAACAATCAAACAGCAAGAAATAATGAAGACAATCATTGCAGAAAAGCCATTCGTGGCACGTGAGATTGCCCGCATCGTGGGCGCGACAAAGAGAGAGGAAGGATATTTCGAGGGAGGCGGCTATGCCGTGACATGGGCGTTCGGACACCTCGTGCAGCTCGCCATGCCCGATGGATACGGCGTGCGCGAATTTGTCCGTGACAACCTGCCCGTCATCCCCGAAACCTTCACGCTCATTCCACGGCAGGTAAAGACGGAGAAGGGCTACAAGCCCGACAGCGGCGTGACGACACAGATAAAGGTTATCACTTCCCTGTTCAACAAAAGCGAACAGATTATCGTGGCGACCGATGCCGGACGCGAGGGTGAGCTTATCTTCCGATACCTCTACCATTACATCGGATGCACCACCCCGTTCGTTCGCCTCTGGATAAGCTCGCTTACCGACAAGGCTATCCGAGATGGTTTGCGCAACCTCGAAAATGGAAGCAAGTATGACAACCTCTATCTTGCCGCCAAAGCGCGGAGCGAATCCGACTGGCTCGTGGGCATCAACGGCACGCAGGCTCTCTCCATCGCCGCCGGACACGGCACATACTCCGTCGGGCGGGTGCAGACCCCCACGTTGGGAATGGTGTGCGAACGCTACTGGGAGAACCGCCGCTTCACGCCCGAAGCCTTCTGGCAGCTCCATATCGCCGTGGACGGCAATAATGACGGGACAGTGAAACTCTCCTCCTCTGAAAAATGGAAAGAGAAAGAACCTGCAACGGCATTATATAATAAGGTAAAGGAAATAGGCGCAGCCACCGTCACAAAAGCAGAGCGCAAGGAGAAGACGGAGGACACTCCGCTGCTGTACGACCTCACTACCTTGCAGAAGGAAGCCAACGCCAAGCACGGCTTCACGGCGGAGCAGACGCTTGAAATCGCGCAGAAGCTCTACGAGAAGAAGCTCATCACCTATCCGAGAACGGGAAGCCGCTACATCCCCGAAGACGTGTTCGCCGAAATCCCCAAACTGCTCGCCTTCATCGGGGCTTTGCCCGAATGGAAGGGCAAGGTGCAGGCAAAGGTGCAGCCGACACGCCGGAATGTGGACGGCAGCAAAGTGACCGACCACCACGCCCTGCTCGTCACGGGAGAGAAGCCGCTGTTCCTCTCCAAAGAGGACAACACCGTCTATCAGATGATTGCCGGACGCATGATAGAGGCGTTTTCAGAGAAATGCGTCAAGGACACCACCGCTGTCACGGCGGAGTGTGCCGGGGTGGAGTTTATCGTGAAAGGCAGCGTAATCAGGCAAGCCGGATGGCGTGCCGTCTATGGCGAGGAGGACAAGGAGGAAATCTCCATCCCCGACTGGCAGGAGGGCGACACGCTGACGCTGAAAGGCTGCTCCATCACGGAGGGAAAGACCAAGCCCAAGCCGCTGCATACCGAAGCGACTTTGCTTTCCGCTATGGAAACAGCGGGCAAGGAGATTGAGGACGACGCGCTCCGTCAAGCTTTGAAGGACTGCGGCATCGGCACACCTGCCACCTGTGCGGCGATTATCGAGACGCTCTTCAAACGCGGTTACATGGAACGATGCAAGAAATCACTTGTGCCTACCGAGAAAGGACTCGCACTTTATTCAGTCGTGAAGACGATGCGCATTGCAGATGTCGCCCTGACAGGGGAATGGGAAAAGGAGCTGGCACGCATCGAGCGCGGGGAGCTGTCCGCCGAAACTTTCCGCAAGGAGATAGAGGCGTACACACGTGAAATCACCTCCGAACTGCTCTCGTGCGACAAACTCTTCTCACACAAGGATTCCGGCTGTGCGTGTCCCAAGTGCGGAACGGGCAGGATGCAGTTCTACGGCAAGGTGGTACGCTGCGACAACGCGGAGTGCGGGCTACCCGTGTTCCGGCTGAAGGCGAACCGCACCCTTTCCGATGACGAAATCAAAGACCTGCTCACCGACGGGCACACGAAGCTGCTCAAAGGCTTCAAGAGCAAGCAGGGCAAGAGCTTCGATGCCATAGTCGCCTTTGACGGGGAGTTTAACACGACTTTTGTGTTCCCCGAAAGGAAAACGAGCAAGAAATTTTCAGGACGGAAGAAATAATAGTAACTTTGCCACTGGTTCAGAGTAATGAATTGTTCTTCGATACCGGATTACACTCATACTTTGGATTTAGTGGTGGCACTCGGAGGGATACCGAGTGCCTTTTTCTTCCTTTTTCCAACCGATTATCCCGTTAATTATCAATCCGCTAAATCCAAAGTAATGAACAACAAGAAGAAAAACGAGGGTCAGACCGACTTTTCCTATTACGGTCTGTACCTGCTGGACTACCTCCACACGAACAGGTTTGAACAAGCGACTGATACCGCCTTCATCCGTGAGCGTGCCGACCGTGCCGCCGAAACGTATGAACAGGCGCGGCTTGACGGCTATCCCGCCGAGGGTGCGCAGGAGCTGGCGATGAATGTCCTGCTGGGCGGGCTGCACTATTCCAAGTACGCCATCCTCCGCGAAGTCGTGGAAACAGAGTTTGCCGACGAAGTGCCGGAGGAAAAACGGGAAGCCTTCATCCAAAAACTGCTTCCGCTCGTGGATGCGGTGTTCTCCATTTACGACCTTTCGGACGACGACTTCGCCCTGTCGCCCGAATATGACCTGCTGCGCACGGAGCTGACGGGAACCGTCGTGCTTTACATCGAAAAGTATGGCGTTTAACCGCAAACAGAAACTGCGGGACAACATCGAGGCGATACGGACGGCGTTCATCCTTGACAGGGAACAGCGCACCCCCACCGCACGCGAAAGGCTGCTGCTGGAGCGTTACTGCGGTTTCGGAGGGCTGAAGTGCATACTGAACCCCGCCAAGGAACTGACGGATGCCGTCCATTGGGCGAAATCCGACCTCGAACTGTTTGCCCCTACGGTGGAGCTGCACAAACTGGTGCGCGAGAACAGCAAGGACGAAACGGAGTACAAGCGGTACGTGGATGCCATGAAGCAGTCCGTGCTGACCGCCTTCTACACCCCGCCGGAGATAACCGGCACTATCGCAGACGTGCTGCATGAACACGGCATACGCCCCGACCGGGTGCTGGAGCCGTCGGCGGGCGTGGGCGCATTCGTGGATGCCGTGCTGGACAACAAGCCGGACGCGGACATCATGGCTTTCGAGAAAGACCTGATGACGGGCAAGATATTGAAACACCTGCATCCCGACCAAAAGGTAAGGGTGCAAGGATTCGAGAAGATAGAGAAGCCCTTCACGGACTATTTCGACCTTGCCATCTCGAACATCCCGTTCGGTGACGTGGCGGTGTTCGACCCGGAGTTTACGGGAAGCCAAGACCCGGCAAGGCGTTCGGCATCGAAGACGATACACAACTATTTCTTTCTGAAAAGCCTTGACGCGGTGCGTGAGGGCGGCATAGTGGCGTTCATCACCTCACAGGGGGTACTGGACGCACCGTCCAACGCGCCCATACGCGAGTATATGATGGGCCATGCCAATTTAGTGGGTGTCGCACGCCTGCCGAACAACCTCTTCACGGACAACGCGGGCACGGAGGTGGGCAGCGACCTGGTTATCCTGCAAAAGAACAGCGGCAAGAAACGGGAGCTGTACGATTACGAAAAGCTGTTCGTACAGACGGAAAAGACACCGATCGGCAGTTTCGAGAACGGGTATGTCGGCAGCATCGGCATGATTCCCCACTCGGATCTGATACGCGACACAGACCCTTACGGGAAACCAGCCTATAAGGTCATGCACCGGGGCGGCATTGCGCAGCTGGCGGAGGACTTGCGTGAACATCTAAAGATAGAGCTGCACCAACTGGACAGGGAGCTGTATGAAAGGCATAGTCTTCATTCGGAACAAGGGAAAAGCACGGAAACTGAAATTATTTCCAGTTCGGTGGTTACTCCCGAAATACAGCCACGCCATGAAATGGCAGCGAAGCCCGAAGCGGCAGCACCGCAGCCCATAGACGAGAAGCCGGAGATAGAACCGCGCCGCCCCGATTATTCGGAGGGCGTGCAGCTCTCCCTGCTCGACCTTTGGGGAATGACGGAGGAAGTCCGCAAGGAGCAAACCCCCAAGAAGAAAAAGGCGGCGAAGAAAGGAAGCACGGCAAGGCGTGTACCTTCCAAACCGCAGGTTGCGCCGAAGATTACGACCGCACCGCCACAGCCGTCTGCCACCCCTTTGACGGAGAACGGGGAAAAACATGAATCAAAGCCGGAAAATGTTGAAGCCAAAGGCGATCCGGATGATATTTATGCCACTCTGGATTGGGAAACCAACCCTCCCATCAACGGCTTTTACGAAATGATGATGGACTTGACACCGGAACGGCGCAAGGAGCTTCGGGAACTGGCGGCGCAGCATCAGGAGAAACGGCAGAATGTCCCGGACGTGAAAGCCGCACCGGAGCAGGAAACACGGCAACCCGAAACGCAGCCGGAAGCCGCCGCCACTCCTGCCGCTCTCGCAACGGAAACGGCCGCGACCTCCCTTTTCCCCGGAATGGAAGCGGAAAAGCCGAAGGAGGAAGCCCCCGACCTTACGCCGCGTCCCTACCACCGCACACCGGAGATGCACCTGCGTGAAGGCTCGCTGGTGGCAAGCAGGGCGCGTGACATCGGTTATCTGAAGGACATCACTCCCTACGGCGCGACATTCCAGCCGCTCGGACTGACCGGGTATCAGAAAGAGAAGGCGCTGCTGTATGTGTCGCTCCGTGACGCATACGAGCGTCTGTACCGCTATGAATCGAACAGGCGCGAGGAAAATGTCCCGTGGCGCGAGCACCTGAACACCTGCTACGACGAGTTCGTCATGCGCTACGGCTACCTCAACGCCAGGCAGAACGTGAAACTGGTGATGATGGATGCCGGAGGGCGAGACATCCTCTCGCTGGAACGGGCAGAGAACGGAAAGTTCGTAAAGGCGGACATCTTCGAGCGTCCCGTGTCCTTCTCGGTGGAGAGCCATGCCAACGTAAGCTCTCCCGAAGAGGCGTTATCCGCATCGCTCAACAAGTACGGCACGGTCAATCTCGACTATATGCGGGAGATAACCGACAATACGGAGGATGAACTGCTTGGTGCCCTCAAGGGGCGCATCTTCTACAACCCGCTCGTGACAGGTTACGAGATAAAGGACAGGTTCATCGCCGGGAACGTGATAGAGAAGGCGGAAAATATCGAGGCATGGATAAACGACAATCCCGAAAACGAACGGCTGCCGGAAGTCAGGCAGTCGTTGGAGGCATTGAAAGAAGCCGAACCGGAGAAAATCCCGTTCGAGGATCTCGACTTCAACTTCGGGGAACGCTGGATCCCCACGGGCGTGTACGCCGCCTACATGAGCCGCCTTTTCGACACGGAGGTCAAGATAGCCTATTCCGCCAGTCTGGACGAGTTTTCGGTGGCGTGCGGCTGCCGCACCATGAAAATCACGGACGAGTTCTTGGTAAAGGGCTATTACCGGAACTATGACGGCATGCACCTGTTGAAACACGCCCTGCACAACACCTGCCCCGACATGATGAAGTCCATAGGAAAGGACGATAACGGCAATGACATCAAGGTGCGCGACAGCGAGGGCATACAGCTCGCCAACGCCAAGATTGATGAGATACGTAACGGCTTTTCCGAGTGGCTGGAAGAGCAGTCGCCGCAGTTCAAGGAGCGGCTGACGACGATGTACAACCGCAAGTTCAACTGCTACGTGCGTCCGAAGTATGACGGCTCGCACCAGACCTTCCCCGACCTCAACCTCAAGGGGCTGGCAAGCCGGGGCGTGAAGAGCATCTATCCCTCGCAGAAGGACTGCGTATGGATGCTTAAACAGAACGGCGGCGGCATCTGCGACCATCAAGTTGGGACCGGCAAGACGCTCATCATGTGCATTGCCGCCTACGAGATGAAGCGTCTGAACCTCGTCCACAAGCCGATGATTATCGGGCTGAAAGCCAATGTCGCAGAGATTGCCGCCACCTATCAGGCGGCATATCCCAACGCCCGCATCCTCTATGCCTCGGAGAAGGACTTCTCGACCGCCAACCGCGTGCGTTTCTTCAACAACATCAGGAACAACGACTATGATTGTGTCATCATGTCGCACGACCAGTTCGGCAAGATTCCGCAGTCGCCGGAGTTGCAGCAGCGGATATTGCAGGCGGAACTTGACACGGTGGAGGAAAACCTCGAAGTCCTGCGGCAGCAGGGCAGGAGCGTGTCGAGGGCCATGCTGAAAGGATTGGAGAAGCGCAAGCACAACCTTATAGCGAAACTGGAAAAGGTGGAACACGCCATCCAATCGCGCACGGACGACGTGGTGGACTTCAAGCAGATGGGCATCGACCACCTGCTCGTGGACGAGTCGCATAACTATAAGAACCTGACTTTCAACACCCGCCATGACCGCGTGGCGGGCTTGGGCAACAGCGAGGGAAGCCAGAAGGCCCTGAACATGCTCTTTGCCATACGCACCATACAGGAGCGCATGGGCAGGGACTTGGGGGCCACCTTCCTATCCGGCACGACCATCAGTAACTCGCTGACGGAGCTGTACCTGCTCTTCAAGTACCTGCGCCCGAAGGAACTGGAGAGGCAGGACATCCGGTGCTTCGACGCATGGGCGGCCATCTTCGCCAAGAAGACGACCGACTTCGAGTTCAACGTGACCAACAACATCGTGCAGAAGGAGCGTTTCCGATACTTCATCAAGGTGCCGGAGCTTGCCGCCTTCTACAACGAGATTACCGACTACCGCACGGCGGAGGACGTGGGCGTGGACCGTCCGCACAAGAACGAGATACTGCACCATATCCCGCCCACGCCCGACCAAGAGTACTTTATCAAGCAGTTGATGCAGTTCGCCAAGACGGGCGACGCCACGCTGCTCGGCAGAGAACCGCTGTCGGAAACGGAGGAAAAGGCGAAGATGCTCATCGCCACCGATTACGCACGGAAAATGGCACTCGATATGCGCATGATAGACCCGCATTACGAAGACCATCCCGACAACAAGGCTTCGCATTGCGCCAAGATGCTTGCGGAGTATTACCACAAATACGACGCGCACAAGGGCACGCAGTTCGTGTTCTCGGACCTGGGGACGTACCGGCCGGGCGAGGGATGGAATGTCTATTCTGAGATAAAACGCAAGCTGACGGAGGACTACGGCATACCGGCAAACGAAGTCCGCTTCATTCAGGAGTGCAAGACCGACAAGGCGCGCAAGGCGGTGATAGACGCCATGAACGCCGGGACGGTGCGTGTGCTGTTCGGCTCCACGAGTATGCTCGGAACGGGCGTGAACGCGCAGAAAAGGTGTGTCGCCATCCATCACCTCGATACACCGTGGCGCCCGTCCGACCTCGAACAGAGGGACGGACGGGGAGTCAGGGCGGGCAACGAGATTGCCAAGCATTTTGCCGGGAACAACGTGGATGTCATCATCTATGCCGTGGAGAAGTCGCTCGACAGCTACAAGTTCAACCTCCTGCACTGCAAGCAGACGTTCATCTCGCAGCTCAAAAGCGGGGCGTTGGGAGCGCGTACCATCGACGAGGGGGCTATGGACGAGAAGTCGGGCATGAACTTCTCGGAGTACATGGCGTTGCTCTCCGGCAACACCGACCTGCTCGACAAGGCGAAATTGGAGAAGAAAATCGCATCGCTCGAAGGTGAGCGCAAGTCGTTTGGCAAGGGCAAGCGCGATTCGGAGTTCAAATTGGAAGCCAAGACGGGGGAACTTCGCAACAACACGGCGGTCATCAATGCCATGACGGAGGACTGGAACCGTTTCCTTTCCGTCGTCAAGACCGACAAGGAGGGCAACCGCCTGAATGCGGTCAAGGTGGACGGCGTCTCTTCTTCGGATGAGAAGGTTATCGGAAAGCGTTTGCAGGAGATAGCAAGGAACGCTACGACGGGCGGACTGTACAATCTTGTCGGGGAACTTTACGGTTTCCCGATAAAGGTGGTCAGCGAGAGGATGCTCAAAGAGGGGCTGGAGTTTACCGACAACCGTTTCGTGGTGGAGGGGAACTACAAGTACACCTACAACAACGGGCATCTGGCGATGGCTGACCCGGTAGCCGCGGCACGCAATTTCCTGAATGCGTTGGAGAAGATTCCGTCCACCATCGACCAGTACAAGGCGAAGAATGAGGTGCTGGAAAAGGAGATTCCGCAGTTGCAGGAGATAGCGGGCAAGGTGTGGAAGAAGGAGGACGAACTGAAACAGTTGAAGTCCGAACTTGCCGCGCTTGACCGCAAGATACAGCTGGAACTTGCTCCGCCTGTGCCGGAAGTCGCCGAAAAAGAGAAAGACGAAAACAACTGTTTGCGGACAAACAACCCGGAAGAAAAACACGCCACAATGTCCGGTGTACATATTTCCAATGTTGCTGCCGTCCAAATGAAAAGTCCTCCTTCGGAATCCGTGCATGAAAGGAGAAACACAGGTCTCAAATTATGAAGATAGCCATATCCATATAGACATGGAAGCCGGTTGAGAAATAGATATATGTTTTTCAGCCGGTTTTTTTTATAAATAAAAACACTGTCAGGAAGTTTCCCGCAAAATAAATCGACATTTCCTTTGCTGTATGAAGATTTCTCAGTAAATTTGCCAATTATTAGTATATTATGCGCAGCAGTGGAAACTATATAGGATGCCTGTCCGACACTTCAAAAGTAGGTAAGGGTGTTTTCCCGTTTATGGCGGGAAGCGGGTTCTTGTGCTGTGATTTTATTGAGAGAATACTGAAAAATCACGCTGATTGTTTGCATATTACAATAATTTGCATACTCTCTCTCTCTCTCTCTCAGGCGCTGCGCGTCAATATACAAAAAGTTATTTAATTACCAATACATTACGAAGAAAAATAACCGCTATTTTTCTTCGGTTTCTCCCTTTTTTACAGAATTGCTACATACCTCCCCCCAATCTTCGCGGGAGCGTATTGCCATACCCGTCGGCGATGTGTGCCGGAGCCTGGAACTGCCATGCCCGGTCCCATCGCCGATTTGCGTTTACACCATCCGTACAATAAACAAAGACCTTATATGAATAGATTGAGACACATAGCGATAACGTTGCTGATGCTCATGGCGGCATTTCCGCTATCCGCGCAGGAAAAAGCGGATAGCGTTTTCATGTTCCGGTTCCTGCCGGGAAAAGACATGTTCTTCGCCCCGGCCTTGAACAATGGAGAAGAACTGGCAAGGCTGCTCGACTGCGTGGAACGGTACAGGAAAATGATAACCAAATGTGAAATACCGCTCCATGTGGATGGCTACTGCATCTCCAAGGAGAACAAAGCGGAAAACCTCGCTATTGCCAAGACACGCTCCAACCGGGTGAAATCGGAACTGATAACCCGCAAGGGACTGACGGAAGAATGTTTCATCACCCGAAACCATGCGGAACAGGGCGACTTCGTGACGGTACGCATAGTTGTTCCCAAAGCGGAGATTCCTGTTGCCGACAATAATACTGACGAAGAGGTGGCAGAACCCGTGCCGACTGATAAACCGATTGAAAACGTTGCCAAAGAGGAAACCGCATGCGAAACCCGGAAAACATCTGTCGGCAATGTTCCCGTAACTGAAAATGCACCGAAAGCGGCAAGTGACAGCTACTTTTCCCTCCGTGCGAACCTGCTTCGCTGGGCGACGCTCACGCCGGACTTGGGCGTGGAGTGGCGCATCAACCGCCATGTGGGTATCGCCGTAAACGGAACATACACTTCCTGGAGTTGGGACGACAAGAACCGCCGCTATGCCCTGTGGGAAGTCGCGCCCGAAGTGCGCTATTATATAGGTAAGGAAAAACGAGGTTATATCGGCGCAATGTACAAGGTCGGCGAGTTCAATTACAAACTCAGTGAAACGGGCAAGCAGGGCGACCTGATGGGTGGAGGCATCACCGGCGGCTATCAGTTGAAACTGAACAACGCCTTGTCGATGGACTTCTCGCTTGGACTGGGCTGCATCCATGCAGACTATGAGAAATACTTGGTCATCGACGGCGTGCGAGTCCGTCAGGGCAAGGAGAGCAAGAACCGGTGGGGACCGACCTCTGCCGGAGTAACTTTGGTATGGACGATATTCTAATTAGGAAGGAGGTAACAATGGAAAGAAACAAGACGATATATAAAATAATGGCAGTAGCGGCAATCGCTCTATCGCTGACCTCCTGCGTCAAGGACGACCTTTACGACACCCCGCATCCCGATTATGGCAGGATAATTGTCTCCGCCGACTGGACGGAACGCGGGGAGGGCGTTCCCGCGCCGGAAAAATGGGTAATAAGTATCGGTGACTATACCGCCGAAGAGACAGGAAGCACACATGAAGCAGAACGGCTCTTCGGGCCGGGCGATTACCGCCTGATAACGTACAACTGCGCGGACGGCATCACGGTGGCAGGCACTACCGCCACGGTATCCGCCGCATCCGGCGAGAGAGGGAACGTCTTTATAAGCGGCAGCCCGGACTGGTTCTTCGCTAACGTGCAGGAAATCACCGTAGAGAAAGACCGCGAACACGCATTCACCGCCGCCATGCACCAGCAGGTAAGGCAGCTCACGTTGATTATCGAACCGGTCGGAAATACGGCGGCAGCGATAGAAAACATTGCCGGCAGCCTTTCCGGAGCGGCGGGCACGCTCGACTTCGCCACCGGCACTTATGGCGGTGTGTCCGATGTGGGACTGCATTTCACCAAGATAACCGAAGGGACTGATGCAGGCAAATGGAAAGCCACGGTACGCCTGCTCGGCATAGTCGGCGACGTGCAGCGACTTTCGGCAACGGTAAGATACGCCGGCGATAATCCGCAGCCTGTCACCATAGAGAGCGACCTCTCGGAGGCACTTGCCGCGTTCAATACAGGCAAGACCGCACCGCTGACACTTGGCGGCACGATGGTGGAGACACCTGTTGCCGGCAGCATGACCGCGATTATCACCGACTGGGAAGAAGTGAATGCCGGAAATGTCGATGCGCATTAGAACGCGTAAATAACAGGAAAAAGAAAATAAAACGGAAAATAAAAACCAATCAAACAGATAGCGAATGAGAAAAACAACGGAACACGTCATTGCCGCGGCATTGACCCTCGTGACGCTTGCGGGGTGCGGCAGTGATGACATCGGAGCGGATGCAGGCACCGGAAAGTGCCGTCCGGACTTTACCGCCACCATCGGCGGCGTGCAGACACGCGTGTTCGACAGGCAATGGGAAGCCGGCGACGGAATCGGCATCAGCGGCGGCAGCTACACCAACGTATGCTACCTTACAAAAGAGGGCGACGGCAGATTCACCGTGAAAACGCCCGGCGATGAAATCTATTTTCAAGACGAGGACGAAATGACTTTCACCGCCTACTATCCGTGGAACAGCCTTGCCGAAGGAGTGACGGCAATCAGTGCCGACACATGGGCGCAGGCACATAAGAAAAGTTTTGACTTCCTCTGGGCGCAGGCTTCCGGAAAGAAAGCGTCTCCCGAAGTGGCTTTCACTTTCGCGCACAGGATGACGAAAGTGGTGCTGGCCGTAAAGCCCGGCAACGGTGTGGGCTATGACGAGGTAAAAGCCGCCCTGCTGTCGCTGGAAGGATTCCGGCACAAAGGCACTTTCAACATTACCGACGGAAGCACATCCGTGGACGATGCCACGACGGCGATGTGGGAGTTCGCGGGCAATGAAAACGCCCACTACAACGCGCCCGCCATCTTTAACGATACCGAGGGCACGGTGACATTCCCGCTCATCTTCTTCCCGCAGGAATTTGACGAGCCGCTGCCGTTCTTCGCGAAGCTGGCGGGTGGACAAACCCTCAAGGCAGAGATAGACTTCACTGCCGCCAACCGTGAAAAGGACGGTGCCGACGCCAAAAACGAATGGGTGGCGGGACGACAGTACAAGCTCACGGTGACGCTCCACAAGACCGGAATCACACTTGACAACTGCTCCATCATGCCTTGGGAGGAAGTGAACGGAGGCAATATAGATGCTGAACAATAAACAAAATATATAAATATAACAAAAAACGAAAAAAACATGAGAAAAATTTATTTTTTCGCGGCCGTTGCGCTTGCACTGGCTGCCTGCGACAATGACGACAAGTATGCGGACAACGAACCGGTAGCCGCACGGATCACCGCCAACATCGGCAATTCCGTCTCGTCCCGTGCCGCCGGAACGGCGTGGGCTACGGGCGACAAAATCGGCATCACCACTCATCGCGGCAGCGAGAGCAAGTACGTCAACATGGAATACACCACCGAAAACGGTGACGGAAAGTTTACCGGCACACCCATGTACTTTCAGGACGCACAGGCCGAAGTGACTTTCACCGCCTACTATCCTTTCACCGGAAGCGAGGGCACAGCTCCCGCCATCGTAGAGAACAATACACGGGCAGAACAGCAGACGCCTGACAAGCAGCCGAAATTCGATTACCTCTGGGACAGCCGTGTGGGCAAGAAGGGCCAGCCGAATATCAATTTCGAATTCGCCCACAAGATGAGCAAAATCACGATGACGTTCCAGGATGGAGAGGGCACACAGGTGAACAAGATAGAATCTTACTCGTTTGACGGGCTCGTTCTTGAGGGCACGTTTAATCCCGCCACAGGCGAGGCAAAAGCGAAAGAAATGGAAGCGGAAACGCTTACCCTCAATGTCGATAATGTGATAAGCGGCACCGCACGCCCGTCGATTATTGTCTATCCGCAGGCGACGAAAGGCAATGTGGTGCTGCGTATTGTCAAGGACGGTCAGACCTACAAGTGTGAGCTGGCGTTTGCCGGCGGCGAGCTGAAAGCCGGCACCGACTATCAGTACACCATCACGTTGAACAAGACCGGTGCAGATGTGACAGATTCCGAAATCCATCCGTGGTCATCGCAGACCGGCACAGGCGACGCCACAATGGAATAGCTCGACACAGCCATCCCGTGCGGCAGCGTAAAGCACGGAGGTACACATTGATATGGTGTAGCTGCCCCTTTCGCAGGAGGCGGTGGCACAAGAAAACCGACGACAAACCGAAAGTAGAAAACCGGACATTTTCAGGTTCTGCCGAGGTGCGAAGGAGGAAAACGAACGAAGTGAAGTTAAAAACAAGAAAAGACAACGATATGAATAGAAGCAAATTACATCTGTTACGGAATATGGCGGCACTGTTGCTTTGCGCGAGTGCTGCCTCCTGCTCGCAGGACGACATGCCGCAGACAGGCGGCACTTCGCTGCCGGACGGAAAATATCCGCTGGCGTTCACCGCCCGTGTGGAAGGTATGGCGACCCGCTCCACCGGAAAGGACGAATGGGCAGAGGGCGACAAGATAGGCGTGCGCATCGGAGCGGACGGTGCGACAGGCTGCTACGAGCTAAACAGCGACGGCTCGATGAAGAATGTCATCACACCGGTGTATTGGCAGAGCACCGCTCCTGCCACTGTCACGGCATGGTATCCCCACGAAGCGCAGACCGCCAAGGACATTACCGATCAATCAAAAGGTTATAAAGATATAGATTTTCTTAAAGCTACAGCAGAGAATAAGAGATTCAACGAAAAAGTGGAGTTGAGCTTCATACATCAGATGGCAAAGGTGAGCTATACGCTTAAGAAAGGCGATGGCATCACAGACGAGGACTTGGAAGGAGCGACCGTACAGATTGCCGGCTACACAAAAGCCTCCTTCTCTGAAGGAATACTGACAGGCACGGATGACGGCTGGATTACACCCACCGCCACCGACTGCGAGGCTCTGCTCGTGCCGCAGGACATGACGAACAGTCAGTTTATCAAGGTCAGCATCAATGACAATAACTTCATCTACACGCCGGGAGAAGGGGCTGCCAATCTCCAATCAGGCACACATTACATCTATACCATCACCGTGAAAAAAGACGGCATAGAGGTGTCAAGCGTTTCCGCTTCGTGGAACGATGAAGGCTCAACGGGACCTGCCGGAGAAGCCATCTTCCGTGTGTATCTGCTCGAAGGACACGGGCAGATCTTGACATTCAGTGAAAATGTAACGCAGCAGACCGGTTATCTCGAAGTGAAAGGCAATCCGTTTACCATTTCCTGCACCGTAACCGACGAAAATAGGATGAAAGGTTTCCCGATAACCGACGGCATCGGCAAGATGGAACGCACGGTGAGCGGCAATGGCTATACATTCACCTACACCCTGCGTTCGGACGTGCGGCTGACCTATGGAGATTATGCCGAGGCAGGCGACTATTACTATTCCGACGGCACATGGCGTCCCGATTATGTAGCAGATAATGGCTGCATCGGCATCGTGTTCAAGAGCGGTGCGGGAGAGAGCGATGACATCTCTGCCTACGGCGGCAAATTGACAGCCATTCGCGGCTATGTCGTGGCTTTGGCGGACGCACATGACGAAGCCGGAGCATGGGGGATAAGACAGCGTACAGAAAGTAATCTGCCTTCCGAATCTTCATATACGCCCAAATATAACGGTTATGCCAATACGGCTGCCATACGGGAGGTGACTGAATACGCTACAACCGACATAAGTAAACCTACGGAAAACGGCCAGTATTGGGCATTCAAGGTAGCTTCCGATTACAGTGCAACCGCACCTTCAGGCAGCAGCGGATGGTATCTGCCCTCCATCGGGCAACTGGCAGACATCTACAACCTGCCTGACCGTGCCGGACTGTTCTCCGGAGCAGGCGGAACCGATTTCAAATCGGAAATCAACGATGGACGTTATTGGTCTTCCACCCAAAAGAACGGATATGATGCCTGGTATTACCGATTCAACGGAAGCGGCGCGGAAGCATATGCTAAGAGCAACGATGGCGGCAATTATTTGGGACCGTCTTATGTCCGTGCTGTATTGACTTTCTAAAAACAATGAGCGATATGATGAAACAGATTATTCCATATACCCTATTGGCAGTATGCCTTCTCTCCGCCTGCCAGACAGACGATTATGAACCCACTGCCGGAACATCAGGCGAAAGCGGAACGCTCTCGCTCACGGTCAGTGCAAACGACTTTGCGGTTACAGGCGGGGCTTCCACCCGTGCCGCCGACAACGGTAAGACCACGACCTTTGAGAACGGCGACCGGGTGGGGCTGATTGTGCTGAATACAACCGGCGACATCATTGCCAACAACCTGCCCTACAAATTCGACGGCAGCAACTGGAACTTCGATACCGGCAACGGTGAAGGCAAACAGCCTGCATTTTACGACCCGTCCTTGAACACTTATATTGTCTATTACCCGTATGACGCAGCCGCAAACCAAACAACAAGCGTGGATGCCCTCAAAGCCCTGAATGTATTCGCACCGCAGGAGGACCAAAGCACGGAGGATGCCTATCGCCAATCGGACCTGATGGTGTGGTCTTCTTCCGGCAAGCCCATGAAGCAGATAACCGCCGCGTTGGCGCATGTCCGTAACTCGTTCTCGCTGGACGCAAAGGTGCAATGGACGCTTGCCACAGGCGATATGGTGAGCTACACGCCTCCGACATTGGAGGATGTCATCATTTACGATAAGGAGGGCACGCAGCTCTCGCCCTATCGCGCCGAAGACGGCAGCTACCGCTACATCCTGCCCGATGGCTATGAGGGCAAGGTGCGCTGGTGCTACACATACGAAGAAAAGACTTTCGGTGGAGAATGTACCGTATCCTCCCAAGCCACGGGAACGCGCTATGCGCAAGTGGAGACTGTCAATGCGGGCGAATATTCGCTTGACAAAGCGGCGCCGGGCGATTTCTATTGCAGCAAGGAGAGCAATGGAACCAACACCGGTTACGTTCTCCCGCAGGATGCCGTAGCCGTTTTGGAGCAGCACCGGTGCATCGGCATCGTGTTCCATGTCGGGAAGCATGAGACTGACCAGTCCGATTATTTACAGCCCTTGACTGATGATGGCCCGACTATTCCCGATGGTAAAGTCCACGGCTATGTCGTTGCCTTGACGGATGTGCATAACGGCAGTAGCGACCGTCTCCGCTGGGAATACGGTCCGGGCGAAGTATATAATGAAGTGGTAGATGCTTCCACCTCAACGAGCGATTGGCAAGGGTATTCCAACAGCCTGAAATTCCATGAATTTGTCAACAAGAATGAAAATAAAGAAGCAGGTTGGGAAATGAAACATTTTCCTGCCGCCCTTGCCTGCGAGACCTACGGCAACCGGACGACAGACCGAGACGGAAATCCAGCCGATGGAAAATACGATTGGCAGAAGCCGCTGGCAGCTCCGAAAAATACCAGCGGCTGGTTCCTACCCTCATGTGGCCAGTTGCGGTATCTTTATCAGAACCGTTCTGTTTTATCGGCTCGTATGACAGATGTAAAAAACAGTACCCCGACTGATTGTGGCTATAAGGAATATATAAAATGGTTCAGTACAAGTTTGTATTATTGGTCGTCCACTGAGTATTCGAGCTACCCGGGCGGTGCGTGGGACGTGCTCTTCGGCAGTGGCTACGGCTACAGCACCTATAAGTACGGCACGTTCGATGTGCGTGCTGTCCTCGCTTTCTGACCTATTTACCTATTTAATCTATTTCTCTATTTAACAATTTGTAGGGAGTAAAGTCCCGCGAAGCGGGTCGAAAATATTTTTTAAAATTGAAGTTATGGCCTTATCCGAAGATTTGCCCCTATATCGGGATACATACCGGTTGCTGAACAATTTGCTGGTGCTTACGCAGGATTTCCCGCGTTTCTTCCGTTACAGCATGGGCAGCCGTATGGTAGATTTGACTTTGGATATGTTGTCACTGATTTATAAAGCCAACAGCAGTTATGAGAAGGTGGGTGTACTGGCCGAATTTCTCGACCGCTACCGGATGTTGCAGATGCTTTTCCGTGTATGCGTGGAGCAGAAGGTCATCACGGAACGCAGGTATGCCTCTTTCGGGTTGCTGTTGGAGAAGATAGGCAAACAGGCAACGAGCTGGAAACAGTATAACGAGCGCGGAATGAAGAAGAATGAAGAGAAAAGGCAATGATTTATCAGTCGGAATCCGGGCGGTCAAGGCTTCCCGGAGCGAACTGTTTATTATTGAAAAAGGGCTGCCGGCAGGCTTCCCTCGTGCAGGGAGGCTCGCAAAGACAAACACAGGCAGCATCTGTTGGTCGTCCACTGAGAATTCGAACAACCCGAACAATGCGTGGAACGTGAACTTCAACAATGGCAACGGCAACAACAACAATAAGAACAACACGAACGATGTGCGTGCTGTCCTCGCCTTTTCAATAAAAACTTTACGATAAACAAAAAAAGGTATTGCAATATGGTATTACAACAAAGTCTTTTTTCGGATGAAGAAATCGGAGGCATCTCTTTGGAAGATGTCTTCGAGGCTTATTTCGAGTGCCGTAAAAAGAAACGTAACACCTGCAATGCCCTTGCCTTCGAGAGCGAATACGAACGCAAGTGTGTGGAGCTATGGCGGGAAATCAATTCCGGCACTTACCATCCTTCGCGTTCCATCGCTTTCATCATTAACAAGCCTGTGAAGCGGGAGGTTTTTGCGGCAGACTTTCGTGACCGCGTAGTCCATCACCTGATAGCCCAGCGCATCGTTCCATTACTGGAAGAGCAATTTATCAACGACAGTTACAGTACCCGTAAGGGGAAAGGTACGCTGTACGGCATACTGAAAATAGAGGAGCATATCCGCCAATGTTCGGAAAATTATACGAAAGACTGTCATATCCTGAAGATAGACATCCGTTCATTCTTCATGAAGATTTCCAAGCAACGGCTGTATGACATTACGGCGGAGTTCCTTAAAGCAAGATATACCGAAAGCGACCTGCCGATGCTGCTTTACCTGCTGCGCAAGACGGTGTTCAACCGTCCGGAAAGAAACTGCATCCGCCGGAGCGCGCCCAAGGAATGGCGTGGACTGCCCAAAGACAAAAGTTTGTTTCATACCGACGGTTCCTGCGGTTTGCCTATCGGCAACCTGACAAGCCAACTTCTTGCCCTGAACTTTCTGGACGAACTGGACCATCTCATAACCGGGAATTGGGGCGTGGAACATTACGGGCGGTATGTGGATGATATGGTGCTGGTACATCCGTCGCAGGAGCACTTGCTTGAAGTCAGAGAACGTATATCCCGATGGCTTTCGACACGTGGTCTGATGTTGCATCCGCGCAAGATGTACTTGCAGCATTACACCAAAGGTGTGCTGTTTATCGGCGGAATGATACTACCAGGCAGGAAGTACCTGAGCAACCGCACGGTCGGTTTCTGTTACGATGCCATAGAACGTCTGAACCGTCTGGCGGCAAGTTCGCCCGATTATGTCCTGACCCACGGGGAGGAGTTTGTCAGTACGGTCAACTCTTATCTGGGCATGATGCGGCACTTTTCCTCCTACAAACTTCGGCGTAAGGTGATGGAACATGTAGGCAAAGAGTGGTGGAAAATCATCTATTTTGAGGGACACATAGAAAAGGCCGTCCTGAAAAAGCAATACAAGCCGTTGGTGCAAAAGAGGAATGAGATAAGAAACGATATTGATGAATTAAAAATAGCAATGGCTATATGACTGAAAACGAACTGGTACAGAGACAGCAGGAATACGGCGACAAACGGTTTGTCGTGACCAAATCGGGCAAATTCTTTTCCGCTTACGGGTGCGGGGCTTTTGCTCTTGCACGTGCCACCGGCTACCGTGTGATGCGCCGTCAGCGTAAAGGCGGGCACTTCGTGCTTACGACCGGATTTCCAGAAGGTCGTATAGAGAATGTCTTGGAGCAGATAGTAGCCTGCGGTGGCAAGATTGTGGAGCAAGACACGGATGGTTTCGTTTTTTCCGGCATAGACGGCAGCGAAGACGAGAAGCTGGTTTCCGACCAGAAGCCGGCAGTACCCCGGCATGGCGAGGAAAACAAAAAACAAGTGAGCGGTGACAGCCTGCAAGCGTTAATCCTCTCGTTCGATCTTTCCCGTTCCACGCCCATGGAGGCGATGAATTTCATTGACCGGTTACAAAAACGGATTCAAGAAACGGATGTCTGACAAGAATTTTGGCATATTAGAAAAACATATCCATGCAACATATAAATATTTTCAGGTACTTGGTTCTAATGGCGGTCATCATCATCATGGCCGCTATTCTTTTCCGTGAACGGGCTTGGAAGTAAAGAAACTATTTTGGCAATATAAACATAAATGGTAAATGAGTAAAGAAACAATGACCGACACCGGTCAATTCAGCATACAGATAGCCATTGGCTATATACTGATAGCCTTGCTGGTAGGCGGTATTGTACACACGTGGCTTGGCGAGTGGCGGGACATGGAGAGGCTGGAAGGCAAGAACCAAGAGATAGACGAGTTCCGAAAAGACATCAACAATATCCATATTCAACTGATAGAGTTTTCTCTATTGGGTGAAACGATATTGGAATGGGATGATGAAGATATGGAACATTACCATGACCGGCGTATGGCAATGGACAGTATGCTCTGCCGTTTCAAGGCTACCTATCCGGCAGAGCGTATCGACAGCGTGAGCTATCTTCTTGAAGACAAGGAACGGCAGATGCGCGGGATAGTTAGGTTACTTGACGAACAGCAAGTACTTAATGATAAAATTGCCCGTCAACTACCTGTAATCGTGCAGAAAAGCGTGCAGGAACAACCGCAGAAACCGAAACGAAAAGGATTCTTGGGCATATTCGGCAAAAAAGAGGAATCTAAACCAACTGTTACCACCACGATGCTCCGTTCCTTTAACCGAAATTTATTAGCTGAACAGCAGGGGCAAAGCCGTCGTTTGTCTGAATACGCAGATAGCCTTGCGGCACGAAATACAGAACTTAACCGTCAGTTAAAAGGTCTGATTCACCAAATAGACAGGAAAGTACAAGCAGACTTACAGAAACGAGAAGCAGAAATTGCCGCCATGCGGGAACGGTCGTTCTTTCTGATTGGCGGTTTGACAGGGTTCGTCCTTCTTCTGTTAATCATTTCATATATTGTCATCCATCGAAATGCGAACCGCATCAAGCGATATAAACAGGAAACGACAGATTTAATCGGACAACTTCAACAGTTTATTGAACAGAACGAGGTACTGATAGCCTCCCGCAAGAAAGCGGTACATACCATCACCCATGAGTTGCGCACACCTTTAACCGCAATAGTCGGTTATACTGCACTGATGCAGAAAAATTGTAGCTCGGATAAAAACATCATGTATGTGGATAACATCCGGCAATCTTCCGAGCGTATGCGGGAGATGCTCAACACGCTGCTGGATTTCTTCCGTCTGGACAACGGCAAGGAGCAACCCAACCTTTCCCCTTGCAGGATTTCCGCAATCACGCATATTCTTGAAACGGAGTTCATGCCCATTGCCATGAACAAGGGGCTGACTTTGATAGTGGAGAGCCACACCGATGCGGTGGTTTTGACCGACAAGGAACGTATCCTGCAAATCGGCAATAACTTGTTGTCAAATGCCATCAAGTTTACGGATAACGGTAGTGTGTCATTGACAGTGGATTATGATAACGGTATGCTGAAACTTGTCGTTGAAGATACAGGTACGGGTATGATCGAAAAAGAACAGCAACGTGTGTTCGGTGCGTTTGAGCGTCTGTCAAACGCCGCCGCAAAAGACGGCTTCGGATTAGGTCTTTCCATCGTTCAGCGTATCGTGGCAATGCTTGGCGGCACAATCCGGCTGGACAGCGAAAAAGGCAGGGGCAGCCGTTTCACAGTGGAAATACCCATGCTGACAGCCGGAGAACAGCCAAAACAATCCTATCAAGGCTATGCTCGCCGCAATGAGGCATACCATGAGGTCATTGCCATCGACAATGATGAAGTGCTGCTCCTGATGCTGAAAGAAATGTATGCACAGGAAGGAGTACACTGCGACACCTGCACCGATGCTGCGGAGCTGGTGGAAATGATACGCCGGAAAGAATACAGTCTGTTGCTTACGGATTTGAATATGCCGGAGATCAACGGCTTCGAGCTGTTGGAACTGCTGCGCACCTCCAATGTTGGCAATTCAAAGACTATCCCGGTAGTCGTGACAACCGCTTCGGGCAGTTGCAGCAAGGAGGAACTTATAGAACGGGGATTCGCCGGATGCCTATTCAAGCCGTTTTCTATATCCGAACTGATGGAGATTTCAGACAAATGCGCCATAAATGTAGCACACAATGAAAAGCCCGACTTTTCCACCTTGTTATCCTACGGCAATGAGTCCGTCATGCTGGAGAAACTGATAGCGGAAACCGAAAAGGAAATGCAGGCGGTCAGGGATGCGGAACAAAAGAAAGATTTTCAAGAGCTGGACACACTTACGCACCACCTACGAAGTTCATGGCAGATTCTCCGTACAGACCAACCGCTAAGGGTACTTTACAAATTACTTCATGTAGAGGGTACACCCGATTGGGAAACTATACATCGTGCGGTGAGCACTGTGTTGGATATGGGCACAGAAATTATCCGTCAGGCAAAAGAGAAAAGGAGAAAATATAATAATGGATAAGACAAGAATCATAGTGGTGGAGGACAATATCGTGTATTGCGAGTTTGTCTGCAACTTGTTGGCACGGGAGGGATTCCGTACTGTGCAGGCTTACCACCTATCGACCGCAAGAAAACTGTTGCAACAAGCCTCAGACGGGGACATCGTGGTTTCAGACCTACGGTTGCCGGACGGTGACGGCATCGACCTTTTGCGCCGGATGCGCAAGGAAGGCATGATGCAGCCGTTCATCATCATGACCGACTATGCCGAAGTGCATACGGCAGTCGAAAGCATGAAACTCGGCTCGCTGGACTACATACCCAAGCAGCTTGTGGAGGACAAACTCGTCCCCCTGCTCCGTACCATATTGAAAGAACGGAATATCGGACGAAGCCATATGCCCGTTTTTGCCCGTGACGGTTCCGCCTTTCAGATAATCATGCACCGGATAAGATTAGTTGCCCCTACCAATATGAGCGTGCTGATATTCGGAGAGAACGGTACGGGCAAGGAGCATATCGCACATCAACTGCACGATAAGAGCAAACGGGCGGGAAAACCGTTCGTTGCGGTGGACTGCGGTTCACTCTCCAAAGAGCTTGCGCCTTCGGCATTCTTCGGACACGTCAAAGGCGCGTTTACGGGTGCGGACAACACAAAGAAAGGATACTTCCATGAGGCAGAGGGTGGCACGCTGTTCTTGGATGAAGTAGGCAATCTTGCATTGGAAACCCAGCAGATGTTACTCCGTGCCATACAGGAACGGAGATACCGCCCGATAGGTGACAAGACGGACAGGAGTTTCAATGTCCGTATCATTGCTGCCACCAACGAGGATTTGGAGCAGGCGGTCATTGAAAAGCGTTTCCGACAGGATTTGCTGTACCGTCTGCATGACTTTGAAATAACCGTCCCGCCGTTGCGTGATTGTCAGGAGGACATCATGCCGTTAGCGGAATTCTTCCGAGAGATTGCCAACAACGAATTGGAATGTAGCGTGGCAGGTTTCGATGCGGAAGCCCGTAAGACATTGCTGACCCATCCGTGGCCGGGCAATGTCCGTGAGCTTCGACAGAAAATCATAGGCGCGGTGTTGCAGGCACAGACGGGTATTGTCATGAAGGAGCATCTGGAACTTGCTGTGACAAAACCGACCTCACCTGTCAGCTTCGCCCTGCGCAACGATGCGGAGGACAAGGAACGGATTTTGCGTGCGTTGAAGCAGGCGAACGGGAACCGTAAGGTTGCCGCCGAACTGCTCGGAATAGGACGTACAACGCTGTACAGCAAGCTGGAAGAGTATGGGTTGAAATACAAATTCAGGCAATCATAGCCGGTAATTCACTGAATTTAGCTATCTTTGCATGAACATTTGAAGGTAAACGGCGATTGGGGAGCCTTTCGCCGCCGATATATAACATAAGACCGCAAGGTGTTTCTAATGGAAATCTGGAAAATTGACATTAACAGGAACTATTGCGTGATTGCTTATGCTATGCCTACGCATAGCGTGCATTCACCTATTCCTGTTAGGGCATTCCAGAGCCTCCATTAGAAGTAGTGTGGATTGCACGCTACTTTTTTGCTCCTTGCCCAACGAAAGGAAAAGACTATGGGTAAAGTTCAGATTCTCGCCGTCCTCACGATGGACGGGTGTCATTCTTCAGAATTATATGGCAAAGCGTATGAGGATTTACGCCTTGACCGCTGCGATATTGACAAAATAAGGGAAAACGCGCTTTACCATATCACGCCGGACTACTCCATCTCCATGCTGGACGAATGGCGGAAAGACAATACAAACATTTGCTATCTCGCAGAAGCCACTCCCGACAATTCGGACTATATCAACGGGCTGCTACGTATGCGGGTGGTGGATGAGATTATCTTATATATCGTGCCTTTCATATCGGGAACGGGACGGCATTTCTTCAAGTCGGCACTACCTGAAGCACGCTGGACACTCTCCTCACAAAAGAGTTATTCGAACGGAGTGTACCGGAGCATCTACACACGTAAGGAAACCATGAAATAGCAGGGATGTTCCATAGGAGAACACTTTTATAATCCGTTTAATAAAGCAATGTTCTGAAAAAGAACATTTTAAGAAGACTATAATTCATGCCGGATAAAAAATATCAATTTTTATCGCATTGAAATCCAGCACGTTGTAAAGACCGTGCCGGATTTTTTACTTTTTGGTCGCGATTTTTGCCAATACTATTCATGTGCGCATACCGAAAACAGAGTGTAAAATTTCAAAATTGACAGGACATGAATTATTTTTTATTGGCGGAAACCGATTTCTTCCGCCGGATAAACGAAGCCGGGGACTGCAATATGGAAAAAGCATACACGGCTTTCGCCACCCAAGTGATCGAACTGTGTATCGGCAGCCCGGACACGAACCGGACCATCATCGCGTTGGCTTACATCGAAATCGAATTACAGCATCATCCCGTGCGTAACCTTCCCGAAGAAAAGAAGGAAATAGCCAACTATGTCAGCAAGGCTCTCTCTTTCGTAAGGAAGATGCAGAAGTTCCTTGCCGCTCCCCAAGTGCCGCCACTAATCCCTATCCAAACATCCACCGACAATACAAACGAAAATACCACCTCCCCATTGCAATGGACGGGCAACGCCATCGACCTCGTGGAGCTGATATACGGCATCAACGAGATGGGATGTATCAACAACGGCAATATGCCGCTCAAACAGCTTGCCCCACTTCTGTACAAGATATTCGGCGTGGAATCAAAAGACTGCTACCGTTTCTACATCGACATCAAACGCCGGAAGAACGAGAGCCGCACCTACTTCCTTGCCAAAATGCAGGAAAAACTGAACGAGAAGATGCTCCGTGACGAAGAGATGGAGCGTATGAGAAGATAAAACCGGATATGAGCGGGAGAATGGTGTCACACTATTCTCCCGTTTAAGCAAAATCAATACGGGAAATACCGTTTCCGATTCACTATTGCCCCGAATTTCAGCGGAAAACGCTATCTTTGCATAATTGTTACGAATTGAATATGAGTATAGACAACCTCGATATAGTAAAACGGCTGATAGCCGAAAAAGAAGGCGGACTGGTGGAGTTCAAGGAAACCACCGGTCAGTTGGAGCGCGGTATGGAAACCCTTTGCGCCTTCCTAAACGGGAACGGCGGAACGGTATTGTTCGGCGTGAATGACAAAGGAAAGATCATCGGGCAGGACGTGAGCGACAAGACCAAGCGGGACATAGCCGATGCCATCAACCGTCTGGAACCGGTGGCAGCGGTACAGATATCCTATGCTCCACTGCCGAATAGTGAGAAAAAAGTAATTATTTTCCGTGTGGATGATTCAAAGATCAACCGCCCGTTCTGCTATAAGGGAAGACCTTATATGCGTGTGGAAAGTGCGACCACCACAATGCCGCAGACAGCATACAACGACCTGCTGTTACAGCGTGACGGGAACAGATACCGCTGGGAACTTTTAGAGAACAGAAACCTGACCTTGCAGGATCTGGACACCAACGAGGTGTTGAAAACTGTCAGGTTAGGGATAGAATGCGGCCGTTTGCCAGAAGATACGGGTACTGACCTGCCTGTCATATTAGGAAAGTTCGGATTATTGAAAGACGGGGTGTTGAATAATGCGGCAGCCGTGCTGTTTGGAAAACATGAGGATATGGAATATCCCCAATGCCTGCTCCGGTTAGCTCGTTTCAAAGGTACTGACAAAACTATATTCATGGACAGCCAACGCATTCAAGGCAACTTTTTTCAACTGCTCAATGCTGCAATGGCATTTATTTTCAAGCATCTATCCTTATCCGGCACGACCGATACATTGGAACGGGAGGAACATCTGACCATTCCATACAAGGCAATAAGAGAAGGTGTATTGAACAGCCTTACCCACCGCTCATACAAAGAAGCCGGTGGTTCCGTTGGCATAGCCATTTATGATGACCGCGTAGAGATAGAAAATCCCGGAACTTTTCCGCCCGACTGGGATGCAGAGAAAATGAAGTCAGAGCATGAATCGAAACCACAAAATCCATTATTGGCAAATGTGCTGTACAAACGAAAGGTTCTGGAAAGCTGGGGACGCGGTATCGGACTGATGATGTCAGAATGCCGCAAAGCCGGATTACCCGAACCGGAATACAAGATATGGGCAGACAGTGTAACGCTGATATTCAGATGTGAGGTGACAAACCGACCAAGCACCGACCAAGCACCGACCAAGTACCGACCAAGCCCCGATCAAGTTCTTGCTTTGGCGAAAATACTGAATGAACGTGAGTTATCCGTAAAAGAGATAATGGAGGCATTGGAGTTAAGCCATCGTCCGACATTCAGAACAAACTACCTGCACCCGGCCTTGAATGAAGGCTATATCATTCCATTGTATCCGGAACAGCCAAGCCACCCAAAGCAGAAATACCGCCTTACGGAGAAAGGTATGGAATTGTTAAAACAGCAATAGGCATGGCAAAAAAGAAGAAACAGCAGGGGCATTACTGCCGGATTTGCGGCGAGTACAAAGCCAACGAGAAGTTCAACGGCAAGGGACACGCACGGCATATCTGCAAGGAATGCCAGTCGCTGCCCGAAGAGGTGAAGGCGGACATGGTACGCTGCAATGAAGTGGAACGTGCCGCTTTCAAATACCCTATGACCCGTCAGGACTGGGAACTGCTGGAAAAATATGCCTCGAAGTACAAAGACAGAGAATCCGGACGGTTCGCGCAGGATATGCTGGACATGAAACGGGACAACCAAACACAGGATGAAGATATTGAAGAGAACGCTCCATTTGCTGGGACTTGCGAAGAGGCAAGCGTGCCTTTCGCCGAATTGGAGGATGACATCCGCTATCAACTGGAGGAACTGCTGGCGGACAACATCAATGAGTTCATGATACACAAGGATTACATTCCCGAAGGTAAGGAACTGAAAAACATCAACGAATGGGTCCTTAAAGAAACCCGTGACACCTTTTTCATAAAGGTCATTCCCGATGTCGCTTATGACAGTCTGGTGGAAGAAACAATAAACAACCTTGTGAAGGAATGGGAAGAGGACGGTTTTGAGATAAAGACCTATTCCGCGTCGCTGGTCATCATGGAAACGGAACGACTGCTTATCCGCAAGATAACCCGGAAAGATATAGATGCGCTCCTTGCCATAATGGAAAAGCCGGAAGTCATGTACGCTTGGGAACACGGCTTTACCAAAAAGGATGTGCGCAAGTGGATAAACAGGCAACTCACCCGATACCGTAAGGACGGATTTGGATATTTTGCCGTCATACAGAAAGAAAACGGTACGTTGATAGGGCAAGCCGGTCTGATGAAAAGTACCATAAACGGAAACGAGGCTGTCGAGCTTGGATATATACTCGATAACGCATATTGGCATAACGGTTACGGTACAGAAGCCGCCCGTGCTTGTCTGGAATACGCCTTTGGAGAACAGGCTCTGAAAACCGTCTGTTGCAGTATCCGACCGGAAAACGGGGCATCCATCCGGGTGGCGGAACGGCTGGGAATGACCCTGTGCGGCAGTCATACCGTCATATACAACGAAAAAGAAATGCCACACCTTATATATGAATTGAAAACTGGAAACTGATAAAGAAAAATCCGTAACCCACATTGCTGTTGAGTTACGGATTTTTTATTTGGCTATTTCTGCTGCAACAGATGTTTCAGGTTTTCATCATTGGCAATACGCTCCAACTCATCAGCTACAATCTGCTTGACTTCCTCCTTGATGCGCCTGTAATTTGCCTGCACCGTTTCCTTCATGCGGTCGTTGCCGTTCTCGTCCGTGAAGTCGGTAATGACGGGAATTTTCTTATAGGCTTTCTCTTCGCGCTTCACCTTCTCGGCATCCACGACAATCTCGCAGTGAAAAATCTTCTGTTCGATACGCTCGTTGAAGTTGTCGGACACCGAACCGACAAACATTCCCTGTGTCAAGCCGGAAATCTTGCT
>ERZ780223.1099-NODE-1099-length-27895-cov-6.739691_pt1 | contig 27895 bp, 26 predicted proteins | sample MGYA00511016_ERZ780223 | MGnify/ENA primary metagenome ERZ780223 (study PRJEB29588, sample SAMEA2159032) | human gut metagenome | biome: human gut; feature: human-associated habitat; material: faeces | place: Denmark | collected 2008/2010 ... | reverse complement strand
TAATTAAATTCCTATCAATAAATAAATATTTATATACATATTATAGCATAGAATTTGTTTTTGCGATAGTATATAAAAAAAGGAGAATATTAATACTATGAGGGGAAAAGCATTCAAATTTGGAGATAACATATCAACCGACCACATTGCACCGGGCAGACTGTACCATCTACGTTCAGATTTAAACGAATTTGCAAAGCATGTACTTGAAGATGCAGATGAGACTTTTGCATCCAGAATGAAAAAAGGTGATTTTGTTGTAGCCGGAAACAACTTTGGACTTGGTTCATCAAGAGAACATGCGCCATTAATTATGAAAATAGCAGGAGTTGGAGCAGTTTTAGCAAAATCATTTGCCAGAATTTTTTACAGAAACGCTATAAATATTGGACTTTTAGCAATCGAATGCGATACCGACTCAATTGATGACGGTGATGAACTTGAATTGGATATTGAAAAAGGTATAATAACAAACCACACTAACGGTACTATTATACAAATAGAACCATTGCCACCTGTTATGATAAAACTATTAGAAGATGGCGGATTAGTTGAGCATATTAAGAAGAATGGGGACTTTAAACTTACTGATTAAGTTGTAAAGTTTGAATGTAGAAAACTTAATATATTGAGTTTTTTACGCGATTATTATACTCTAAATATACATTACACATAAGGGGAGAAAACATGAATATACAAGAACGCATGGACAGCATAAATGGCGTAATAAAAAATATTGCGGAATTTATTCAAAACCATCAAGATATAAAAACTGATTTTAATGAATATCTGAATACTATAGGTGCAAATTCAAAATCAGGAATACCATTACAAACTGCCTGCTTCAGCTATATTCTTGAAAGAAACCTCGGAGAAGATTTAAAAAGTATTCCACAGCTATATCTGGAAAATACTAAAGGGTTGGATAAAGAAACTAAAGATATTGTAGAAGCTATAGACAATTCTATATCTTCCGTTTTTGAAATTAAAAAAGTTACCAAAAACGGCTTTGATATGCTTAATATTGTAAATGAACGCAGATACACAATTACATCCTTAATGAAGATGACAGCTTTTCGAGGATTGGGTTCCGGAGATTATATAATTGCAAGAATCGTAAATATTAATGGCGATTATTATCTGCTTGAAATTTCAGGTGTACTACCGGCAAAAAGAAAAGATGACGCATACCGTTTTGCAGTAGCAAAAATCATTCAGAATCCTGAACTTGTTTATCTTGATAATCCGGAGAAACAAAAAGAAATAGAACAAGATGTTGCTGATATTTACAAAAAATTTCTAGATTTCTTTGGTACTACAGAAATCATTACAACAAACAAAAATGCTGATGACCTAATTGGTATTTTCAATGATTACGCCGAAGAAGGTAAAAAAGCTGAATACAAAGAATTGATACAAGAACCGGAAGAATATAGATATTTTAATGTTCAAGAATTCAATAATTCTTATGACAACTTTCTGGAAAACTCTCTTGGAGGTTTTTCTTCACATAAAGAAACATATGATGTCGGGATAATATATGATGAAGAACTAGGACTTTATGCTATTCCTTTCTATGGAACCTTCAACAAAATATTCGAAGTTAAAGATTACACTAAAGTCCTAAATTATGATGCCTGCATTAAATATTTTCTTGAAAATGATAAATATTCTGCAAACTTAATAAAAATGGTTGCAGATAAACACAACAACTTTATGGAAATAGTTAATGCTGTACTTGCCAAAAACTATACACTTGACGAAATGCTGAAGAAATATAAACGCAGATATATAGATAACAAAATTATATCATCCACAACTGTTTTATACCGTTCAAATGCGTTTTCAAGTACTCTTGGCATTATTGAAGACAATGAAAACAAGCCTGAAATAGACCAATCTAAAAAAATAGGCAGAAATGATCCATGCCCGTGTGGTAGCGGCAAAAAATACAAAAAATGCTGCGGAGCAAATCTATAAATAGTGCAGATAGGTTACAAACTCAAAAAAGATGATTAAACAAATAAGATTAAAAGATTACATTTTAATAGATGAATTACGTGCCAACTTCGATAACAAACTGAATATTATAACAGGTGAAACCGGCGCAGGGAAAAGTATACTTTTAAACGCTATTGATTTGGTCTTCTCTTCAAGAGTCTCAAAAGATGTAATAAAAGCAGGCTGCGACAAAGCTACTATTGAAATTACACTGGAGAATACAAAACATAATCTTGCGGATATTTTTCAAGAAAACAGCATTGACGATTTTGGAACTGAAATTGTGATTACAAAAGAAATTACACAAAGCTCTGTCAGAACAAGAATCAATGGCACACTTGTAAATCAGAAATTACTTGAAAATTTGAGAACAAAATTTGTAGATATACACTCTCAACACCAAACTTATACATTTCTACAGCCACAATACCATATAAATCTTCTGGACTCATACGCAAAAGAAGTTTATGGCGAAACTGTGAAGACCTATAAAAATACATTCAAACACTATGAAGAACTTTTAAAGAAATTAGAAGAAGCAAAAAGCTCTGCAAATGCAACAGAATCTCAAATTGACTTTCTCAAATTTCAGATAAACGAAATTGAAGAAACAAATATCCAAAGCGAAAAAGAAGAAGAAGAATTAACGCAAGAACTTGAAGTTCTTGAGCATGCCGAAAAATTAAAAGAACTCACAGGTGCTTCATACTGGGCTCTAAACGGAGATGACGGATCCATACTGGAAGCCCTGACAAGAATAAAAACAGATATAACTAAAGCTTCAAGCTATGATAACAATCTGGAAGATGTAAGCCAGCAATTTATTGATACCATTGAAAATCTGCGAGACATATCATCCACATTGCGAGATTATAGCCAGAACCTCGATAATGATACTCAAAGATTGAATGAAATCCAGGAAAGATTATTTCTCCTTGATAAGCTAAAAAGAAAATACGGAGGTTCTATTGAAGCTGTCTTAAAAAGCTACAATGAATTTTCTAATGAGCTAGAAACAATTGAATTTTCTACACAAAATATAGAAAATTTAGAAGCTGAAATCAAAACTATAAAAATAGATTTACAAACTCTGGCTTCGCAAATAAGTGAACACAGACAAAATTATGCACAGGTACTATCTGTATTAATACAGGATAAACTTGCAGTTTTAGAACTGCCAAAAGCAAGATTTGAAATTCAAATAACTCCCAAAGACCTTTCTAATAACGGTGCTGATAATGTTGAATTTATGATATCTACAAATGTCTCAGAATCAATGAAACCTTTGGCTAAAGTTGCCTCAGGGGGCGAAATCTCACGGGTCATGCTCGCAATAAAATCTATATTTGCGCAAAATGACGACATAGATACAGTTATTTTTGACGAAATAGATACAGGGATTTCCGGTAAAGCTTCTCAAAGTGTTGCCGATGAAATAGTTGAATTAAGCAAATCACATCAGATAATTTTAATTACCCATCAAGCTATAATCGCATCCAAATCAAATAAACATTTCTATGTTAGAAAATCTCAAAATGACGAAACAAAAGTAGAAGTATTCGTCCTGACTGGAGACAATAAAATAAAAGCCCTTGCCGAACTTGCCGGTGGCGAAATAAATGAACAATCTATCGAATTTGCAAAATCACTACTCACATAACTGCAATAAATAAAACCGGTTAAAAATTTTAACCGGCAGCAGAATGATGAATTAATTTTCTATATAATCTTTTAGGTGAATTGATTTTGAATTATTTCTCATTTTTAAGATAGCACCCTCTTCTATCTGCCTGATTCTTTCTTTAGAATATCCTAGCAACTCCCCTAATTCAGCAAGGGTCTTTGTTTTTTCAGAATTTATACCAAATCGATGTGAAATAACTTTCTTTTCCCTTTCTGTCAAAACTTCAAACAACTCTGGAACACCTTGTTTTAAAAACTCGTCTTTTGCTTGCTCTTCCGGAGAATTACATGACTTATCCTCAATATAATCTCCTAAACATAAATCTTCTGTCACAGAAGTTTCTAAACTAACAGGCTCCAGTATAATAGATTGCTTTATCCTACGAACTTTATTAACTGTAGTATCAAGATTGTTTGCAATCTCCAAATCCGTAGGTTCTCTGCCAAGTTCAGAAGATAATAAAGCAAATGAAGATTTATATTTTCGTATTTTGTCCGCCATATGAACAGGTATTCTTATTGCTCTTGAATGATTTGCAATAGCGCGGATAATAGCTTGCTTAATCCACCAGGTTGCATATGTGGAAAACTTAAAATTCTTTGAATAGTCAAATTTTTCAGCAGCCTTAATCAAACCGATAGAGCCCTCCTGCACAAGATCCATGAATAGCACCCCTTGCCCGACATATCTTTTTGCAATACTAACGACAAGTCTTAAATTCGCCTGAATAAGTTTTCTTTTTGCAGCTACATTGTTTTCCTCTTTTATCAATCGTCCTAACCTTTTTTCTTCTTCAGACTTCAATAGTTTAACTCTTCCTATTTCTTTTAAATAGACCTGCAATATATCGTCTTCATGCGCTATTGCACTGAAAGTTTTAATCTCGTTATCTATATCAGTATCACAAATATTTAATTTGTCTAAAGTCTCTAAATTCAAGCTCACATTAACCTCCAACTACATTTAATAAATCCTACTACAAAACATTGACGAAAAAATAATAAAAAAGTTTCAACAAAAGTATTGACATTAAAATTTGTTCTTGATAATATAAATCTTGCAGAGAGATTTAAATCTAATTGCAAAATTAACCAGCCAAGCTAGTTGAAAATTAAATAGTATTAGGGCGTTTAGCTCAGTTGGTAGAGCGTCTCCCTTACAAGGAGAGGGTCGAGAGTTCGAGTCTCCCAACGCCCACCATTTATAAAAAGAGCCTTTTTAGGCTCTTTTTTAGTGGATTTTTTAAATTAAACAATCGCTTCAGGCTTGTTCAAAATTTGAAGCCAAAATTTTTAAAAACACAAAACGCTTATGTACCAAGTTTTTCAGAAGTGCGAGCCTCTTAACGGGGTTTTCACAATTAAAAGATTTTTGGATTGTGCATTATATTCACAAGAGTTTTAACACAAAAACACATGTTCTATATTCAAAATAATGAATCAAGTACTACATGACAAATACATCACAGAATGTTAAACTGGCCCCGGCGCGAGTCGAACGCGCGCAAGACGCGGTTTAGGAACCCGCCGCTCTATCCTACTGAGCTACGAGGCCTTGTTCAACATGTTTGATTGAACTCAGTTACATACTTAATTATAGCATAAATTTAAATTCTTATACAATAAATATTGTTTAATAATTTGTAATAATTTTGAAATATTAACAAAAATTTTGTGAAACTGTTTCTATATATAATTTATTTACAAATAAATTTATTGATTTATAAAAATGTAGTTTCATATTCTTAAACTATGTTTTTTGTTGAAATATTATTAAAACATTATTTATACATTTTCACTGTTTGGTGTATAATTGTTATTGTAAATGGAAGTGTATAACTTAAAGGCGTTAGAAGATACGCAGAAAGAAAAGGTATTTTATGAAACCTGAAACAAAAAGCTTTCAATTAGAAATCGGTGGAAAAACCGTTACTATTGAAACAGGAAAGTATGCACAATCAACAAACGGTTCCGTTACTGTAAGATGCGGTGACACAATGTTATTTGTTCACGCTGTAGTATCTAAAGAACCTCGTGTTGGGATAGATTTCTTCCCGTTGTTGATTGATTATGAAGAAAGAATGTCTTCAATTGGTCGTATTCCGGGTGGTTACAATCGCTCAGAAGGTAAAGCAAGTGATAAGGCTATACTTGTTTCAAGACTTATAGACAGACCAATTAGACCTTTATTCCCTAAAGGATATAGAAATGATATTCAGATTGTAGCTCAATTGTTTAGTTACGATCAGGAAAATCAACCTGATACATTAGCAATGTTAGGTGCATCTTGTGCTTTAATGCTGACAGGAGCTCCTTTCGAAGGTCCTATCGGTGCCGTTAGAGTTTCTCGTGACAGTGAAGGCAATATGATTGCTAACCCAACTCACAGACAAGCTAAAGAATCTGATTTAGATATAGTTGTTGCAGGTACTCACGATTCAGTTATCATGGTTGAAGCCGGATGTAAATTTGTGACTGAAGATGATATTATGGCAGCTGTTGAATTCGCTCAGGCTGAAATTAGAAAACAATGTGATGCTCAAGTTGAATTTGCAAAACTTTGCGGTGTTGAAAAACAAGAATTTGTTAATCCGTACGATACAACAGAGTTAAAAAATATTATCAATGAAACTGCTCATGATATGATTTTTGATGCTTACCATAATTTTGATAGAGCTTATCGTCAAGAAAAATTAGAAGAAGCTAAAAAATTAGTTAAAGAAAAAATCGATGCATTACCTGATGATGATTACATCAAACAAATCATTGAAGAAACAGGTATTGATTTTGTTGCTGAAGAATTCAAGAATGCAGAAAAACATATTATGCGTACAATGATTCTTGATGAAGGCGTTAGAGCTGACGGTAGGAAACCGAATGAAGTAAGACCAATTTGGTGTGAAGTTGGTGTTATTCCTAGAGCTCACGGTTCTGCTGTATTTACAAGAGGTCAAACTCAAGTATTATCTGTTGCAACTTTAGCAGGTCCTGCTATGAAACAGGAACTTGATGGTGTTGATCCTGAAACTGAAAAAACTTATATGCATAAATATATATTCCCGGGCTTCTCTGTTGGTGAAGTAAAACCTCTAAGAGGACCTGGAAGACGTGAAGTTGGCCACGGAGCATTAGCTGAACGTGCTAATATTCCAGCATTGCCTTCTCAAGATGAGTTCGGATACACAATCCGTGTAACATCTGATGTATTAGAATCAAACGGTTCTACATCTATGGCTTCAACTTGCGGTTCATCAATGGCATTAATGAATGCAGGTGTTCCTGTTAAATGTATGATTGGTGGCGTTGCAATGGGTATGATTACAGAAGCAGGCAAAGAACCTGTTGTACTTACAGATATTCAAGGTATTGAAGATTTCTTAGGCGACATGGACTTTAAAGTTACAGGTAACGATACAGGTATTACAGCACTTCAAATGGATATGAAAGCTAAAGGTATTGCTAACGATACTTTAAGAAAGGCTTTAGCTCAAGCAAAAGAAGGCAGATTACACATCTTAGGCAAAATGAGAGAAGCTATTACTGAACCTGGTCCAATGTCACCTTATGCTCCTAGTATCACTACAATGACAATTCCAACAGAAGATATAGGTACAGTTATCGGACCTGGCGGAAAGCAAATCCGTTCAATTATTGATGCTTCAGGTGCTGAAATCGATATTCAGGATTCAGGTGTTGTAACTATTACTTCAAATGATCAGGAAGGTGCTAAAATCGCTATTAAAATGATTAGAGATTTAACTTTCAAACCTGAAGTTGGCATGGTGATTAAAGGTAAAGTAGTTAGAATTATACCTATTGGTGCTTTTGTCGAACTTGGCGGAGGTAAAGATGGTATGGTTCACATTTCTCAAGTTTGCAACGAAAGAATTGAAACTATAGAACCTCACTTGAATATTGGTCAAGAAGTAATTGTTAAGGTTATTAAAATCGATGAAAAAGGTCGTGTTAACCTTACTATCAAAGGTGTAACTGAAGAAGATAAAACAAAAGTTCAATAATTACACCAATATAAATAAAGAAAAACCGGACATTAGTCCGGTTTTTCTTTATTTTAAAACAAAACTGTATTTTTGTTTACACATTTCAGGATTTTTATTCAATTCGTTTATATATTCAGCATTTGTAAATTGAAAAAATGCCATTTCATTTGGGTTCATTTTGCTAATTTTTGATATCAATGCTATTTTTACCTGTTCATCAAGATTATGTATATTTTTTTGCAATGCTTCTGCTCCAATCATCTGTAACAGGTTTATACTATCATTATTTAGCAAAACATCTATCGGATAATACATTATATTTTCAAATTTAACGGTTTTTTCTTCAACTGTATCATTTGGGTTTAGTATTATTTTTGCATACGGAATTGAACTTATTACAGCTTTTTCCAATATATACTTTAATAATTGAGCTCTAGGTTCTGATTGAGTTCCATTTTTTAGCATTAATAAAACTTCACTTAAATTTTCTTGTGCTACCTGCTCTTGTGGTGTATAATTTTGTAGTTGTTTGAACAATTCATTTACAATTTTTTTAGCTTCATTTGGTTTTATCGGGGTTTTGTAGTTTGTATATATTTGATTTAGCTGTTGCTTATTATTCTTGATTATTGAATAAATTAAAGTTTTATCTTTGTCCATATTTTGCAAATCAAAAGTATTTAATGTGTATATTTTATAATCCCTGTAATCATTTCTTGCCAGAACATCAATAATCGCAAGTTTTGCGATTATACTGTCTTTTTCATTATTAAGCACAAAATCTTGCTCTAATTTAGTAAATTTGTCGTAAAATTCATTTTGTGACAATTTTAAACTATTTACATCCATATCGTTATTGCCAACATAGTGTGAATATGCAGCTTTGTAATCCTCATCGATATTTTTGTTATTTTTCATATAATTTATATATTTTGCAGCATACTCGCTTGGATAGATATCACTTTCAATTTTCAAACTTTGATTGTAGAGTTTGTTTATATTTGTAGTTAAAGGTCTTTCTTTTATATTAGCAGCCGGAGTAGTTTGTTCGATTGAATCTACTAAAGTTGGTTGAGGTATAGCTCCATATCTTGTTATAAAATGCTCATCCCAGTCCTTTTGCAAATTTTTATGTAATTCATACATTTTTTCTCGTTCAGGAGCTATCGTTTGGGTATAATCAAGAAGTTCAACAAATTCTGAATTTACATTATCTATTGCTGATTTATTCTCGGTATCAGCAGTTATAACTTCCAAATCTTTGTTTATGGGGATTAAGCCTCCATCTGCATAAATTTCTTCAAACATATCAATTGTGTCAGTTATTGTTTCTGCGTAATAGTTTAGAAGATTAGGATTATGTTTCCAAAAACGTTTGAACATAAATTCATCATCACTTATTTTTCCTTTTGTATTTTCCATTTCGCAAAATGATTTCATTTCTTCAGATAGGTGAACTCTTTCTGCTGCAACAGCCATAATTGGGCTAAGATATTTTACAATAAATGATGCTTCAGGATCATCTTTCCCAAATCTTCTGCGAATTTTTTTTTCTATTTCTTGCGTATCAGCTTTTGATTCTTTTATATCTCCGGTTAACAATTTTTTTTGATAATTTTTAATTTGATATTTTCTTGTTTTTTGTACAGATTTACTATTTGAATTTTGATTATCAAGGTTATTTACTGCAGTAGCTTTGGTATTTGAATATTGAATTTTCACTGCCGGATTTGTTGAATTTTTAGGCAATGTAACAAAGAATTTTTTGTATTCTTCTCTTGTTGCTATAAAAGAATTCCAGAATGCAGATTTTGGATATCTTATACCAAATGCAGAAGTGGTTTGTGAATCTATTTGTTTGGTTATAATTCCTCGGTATGAATCATTTATATCTTTTTCATAAAAATCTTTATTAATTTCTTTTACCGTTTTTCCTTCCAGATAAATTTTTCTTAGCAGGTACATTCCAAAATCATCACTACCATCTTTGAATAAAGGTTTGTCAGAGAGCTGTTTTGCAACTTTTGTTTCCCAGAGTATGCTACTTCTGTTGTTTTGTCTGTTTTTATGAAGAGATTTAAAAAGTTGTTCGTTTGGATATATGCTTTTAACATCATCAAAATTGTCGGCTACTTTAATATATTTAAACACTTCTCCCATCATTTGTTCAGGGGGAATATGCCTGCGTTGTTCGTAATCATAGTTTAAATATTCTTTCATTGAGTCGGGCATATTTTCACGGTTAAAATCCTGTGCGTAAAAATTTTCCGGGGTCCTTCCTGTAAAGTTGATATTATAATCCTGATATGTATAGAAGTTTACATGCCGGGAATTTATTTGGAATGCGGGTGCTATTGGTGTAGATTGATTGTTTGTATTTTTATTATGTCTAATTTCTTTATTAGTAATAATATTTGGGGCAAAATTAATTTTCATTCTATATCCTTTTTTATTGTCTCATTAGTTTATAACATTTATAAAAATATTTTTTGCTGAGTTTTAATAAAATTTTACACTTTTTATGCTAATATTAGATTACTGGAAAAATACATGGGGGAGAGAATACTATGAGTGATATTATAACTATTGGAAGTGCAACTATGGATGTTTTTGTTGAATGTGACGATGCTAACATTGTTTCTGTACGCAAAAAAGATAAAAAATCTGAGTACATGAGTTATCCATACGGTTCAAAAATTGAAATAACAGATTTTGCATCACAAGTTGGCGGCGGAGGCGTTAATACTGCCACAAACTTCGCAAATCTTGGATTTTCAACTGCTGCGATTTTTAAAGTTGGCGATGATATATACTCTCAAGGCTTATTCGAATTTTTCAAAGACAAAAACGTAAATCTGAGTTCAGTTATACAAGATAAAAAAGACAGTACAGGTTTTTCTATCATTTTAACAAGTTTTGAGGGTGACAGAACAGTTTTAGCACATAGGGGTGCGAATTCACACATAAAAAAATCAGAAATAGATTTTGAAGCAATCAAAAATGCAAAATTACTATATATTGCACCACTAAATGGCGATAGCAACAAAGTTTTAGATGACATAGTTAAATTCGCAAAAGAAAATAAAACTTATGTCTGTTTTAATGCTGGGACTACTGGTATAAAAAAAGGGTTCAACTATCTAAAGAAAATTCTAAATTTCGCACACATAGTTGTACTTAACAAAGAAGAAGCTTCTATGGCAACAGGAATAGAATTACGCTCAGATACTAAAGATATAAAATTTTCTCACCATCTTATCCATCCGGATTTGAAAGAAATGTTTGCAAAGTTAAATGTATCAAAAGAACAAATAATAGTAATAACCGACGGTAAATATGGAGCATACGCTTTTGATGGTAAGGCATACTACTATTGTCCATGTTTTGAAGGGCCAGTAACATCAACTCTTGGGGCTGGAGATGCATTTGCTTCAACTTTTTGTGCTGCATTATCAAAATTTGATGGAGATATCCCAAAATCACTAATTGCTGCTTCGGTCAACTCCGCAGGAGTTGTTTCTCAATTTGGAGCAACCGCAGGATTATTAACTTTTGAAGAAATCCTAAAAAGAATAGAAAATTCACCTGAATTCATATGTCAAATGGAACATATATAATCCATCTTACCAAAATTTAAGACATGTCTTTAATCGTGAATCGCTCAACAATATTATATGTTGAGTGATTATTCATGTAGATTACCCACCTTGGCAATTTTAATAATATAAGAATTGTTGTTAAATGTATGTACTATCGAAAGGGCTGGTTATGGAAGATTTGAAAAAAGTAATAAATGTTCTAATTGTTGACGACTCCAAGCTATCACGAATGATATTTAAAAAGATGATTGTACCACTCACTAATTTTAACGTTTGCGGTGATTTTGATAATGCGGAGGATTGCATAAGGTATATAAAATCAAATAAAGTTGATCTGGTATTAATGGACATGGAATTACCATATATGAACGGAATAGATGCATCGTGTATTATAAAAGAACTTAATCCTGATATTAAAGTTCTTTTATTTTCTGCAAACAATGAGGAATCAGAAATTATTGCATCTTTATTTGCAAATGTAAATGCTTATCTATTAAAAGATATTACACAATCAGAATTACAACGGGTGATAAATATCGTTATGCAAGGAGATTCATGGGTAGATTTTAGAATTCAGCATATGATATTCAACTATATTAAATCTCTGCCTGAAAACGATTATATCTACTTCAAAACCCTGTTAGACCCCACAGAAACAATGCTTATAAAATTAATTACAAACGGATGCCGAAAACATGAAGTAGCAAAATATTTGAAAATACATTTGAGTGATTTATCTCACTATGTATATTCAATTTTTAACAAATTATCAAAAACTGAAAAAGCTGAAAATGCAGTTAAGGAATTTAAATATGGCTTCATCGAAACAAAATGTGTTTAATATTAAATTAAAAATGCTTATTGTTCACGGAATATTATATGGAATAATTATTATATTTTTCAGTTGTGCAGTTGTACATAACGATTTGTTTTCCCCAATGAATTTAATTATTGTCGGCATTCTATTTTTAGTATTAGAACAAATTATTGATTATTTTTTATTCAATAAAAGATTGCAGGTAAATGATGATGAAATCTTAAGATATAAATACTGTAAAACAGGGAAACAATGCGATAAGTGTCATATAGATGCACTATTAAACATTATGTTTAAATCCACACCGGATTTAATGAGTTTTAAGAACCCGAAACTCAGATACGTAATGTGTTCAAAAGTTTTTATGGATCTATTCGGATTAAAATCAGAACATGACTTTGTCAGGAAAACACCTTTCGAAATCTTCCCGGAAAAACAAGCCAAAATAATAAGTATGTATGACAATTTAGTTCTTAAAGAAAAAGAATCAAAAACATATGTTGTAAGTTTTAATATTAATGACACAGAGAGGTATTATGAATTAGTATCTGCTCCAATCATAAGCAATAATCAAGTAGTAGGAGTACTAACTCTTAGCAGGGAAATTACGGAATCATACAACTTGCAAGAATCACTGGAGTTTTCAAATTCTCAATTGTACACATTGATTAATAATGCTCCAATGCTTGCTTATGTAACAGATCCTGAAGGTAATTTTGTCCTTGGAAATGCAAGAGCTAAAAACTTCTTTCTAACAGGCACAGATACAACTTTTGATGGTGAAAAAATTCAATTTGACCTTGATGATTTAAAACCTGAATTCATTATGGAAAACAAACAAGTTATACGAGAAAAACGGGCAATGAACTTTGAAAGATGCCTTGTTGACAGAAACGGGGAAGGTCACTGGTACATCAATCATAAAACACCAATGAAAAATAAAGATGGCACCATATATGCAGTAACAAGCTTCGTTCGAAATGTTAATACTGAAAAAAGAAGAGCTGAAGAACGTGAAACTTATATTGCGACGTTGAGTCATGACTTAAAAACACCTGCAATTGCGCAGGTTAGAGCACTAGAGCTATTGCTAAGCGGGCAGTTAGGTGATTTTAATGATGAGCAAAAAGAAATGCTAAAATTAACTTTAGATTCATGTAATTACTTGTATGATATGGTTTACACACTTTTATCAACTTACAAATTTGAAAATGGAGATATAACTCTAAATTATTCTTCTTTTGATATTTCTACAATGATATCTGAAAGCATTAAGGAATTATCAAATCTTGCACAGGAAAATTCTATAAAAATTACGTATTTATCAGAAAATACAATATGTAAAATTTCTGCTGACAGAATAGAACTCAAACGTGTAATTGTTAATTTATTATCTAATGCAATAAATTATGCATTTTCCGGCAGCACAGTTGAAGTATTACTAAACGCAACTGAATCTAATATTGAAGTTAAAGTAAAAAATGCAGGTCCATACATTGAATCAGAAGTAATGTCTAAACTATTTAGAAAATATGTTTCACATTCTGAAAAATATAATAAAGTCGGAATAGGACTTGGCTTATATTTATCAAAAAAAATTGTAGAGGCACATAACGGGAAAATTATTGCAGAAAGTTATATAGAGAATCAAAATATCTTTGGATTTTCTATTCCGATTATCACAAAAAATAAACTTAAAGAATCTGATAAAGTTGAAGCCCTATAGCTGAGTAAAATTTTTACATTCAATAATCAACATTTTTTTATTATACAGTACGAAATTGCTATTATAATTGAGGCAAAAAATCCACTCAAATAATTTTCAATATGATATTGCGGGACTAAAAGAGATATGCCGTAAAGTATACCAAAATTTATCACCAAATTGAACAAACCAAATGAAAATAAATTTATAGGAAAAGCTAATAATTTAATAATTGGTTTTATGAAAGTATTAATCAGTGTCAGTACTGCAGCCACAATCATAGCAAACCAAAAACTGTCCACTTTTATCCCAGGTAAATAACATGTCCCCATAATAATCAGCGCAAAAATAACCCATTTTATAATTAATTTCTTCATTATTTTCTCTTATTATCCTATTATTTTATACCTTGAATTTTTATTTGCCCATTTTCATCTTTAGTAAATTCCATTGACGGTTGCTCATTGTGAAACTTTGATTTACCGCCAAGATTAAATGTTGTAGGTTTTAAATACGGATTTACATTGGTCTTTCCCTCTTGATAATCGAGTTTTGCATCCTTTTCTTCACGTCTCTGCTTATAATCTTCAGGGTTATTAATAAAATCCAGAGTTTCTTCTCTCTCCATTTGACGCTGCATCATAGGATAAAAATTCATATTTCCTGCGTTAGGCGCCTGATAATAATACGGAGCAGCTCCAAAAGCTGGAATCGAACACATAAAGAATAAAATAGTTAAACAGATTAATGTATTTTTCATAATAGTAAACTCCTTATCCTGACTCTGGTATTTTAGCATGCAATATCATAAAAATGCAAATAATTTGCTACTTTTAGACAAGCTTATTTTTTAATAATTGGCTTTTAGTATAATGAAAACCATTTTGCAAATGGTTAATATAAATATATAAATCCTCAACTCTTCTGATTGCTCAGCTGCCCTCATTTTATAAATCGAGGGCTTTTTTTATTTACTTTCTTAACATTATGCCCTAAAAAATTTATTATTGTATAATCACATATATATATTTTAAAATTGAAAGGATACAGATGAGAGAATTAGTTGTCGAAAATCAAGAAATATTAATGATTCCACAGAATTTTAGATTCGCAAATAAAGGTAAAGTAACCAGTGTCCAAGCCGGAGATTTTACGCTTGAGCTTGAGTACGAACCTGATGGAATTCTAAAAGACACTTATTGTGAATTTTATACTCAGACCTCTCATGGAAAACTATATTTCGATTCATACGCAAAAGAAATAAATGGCAAAACATTAGTAATAGCAAGCCCTGCAAAACATAAGTTTCTTCAAAGACGTCAGTATACACGTATTAAATATATTAATGAACTGGAACTACGTACAAGTACTTCTACTCATAAAATCTCCACTCTGGATATTTCTGCAGGTGGCATGAAATTTAAAACAAATGAAAATCTTAACATTGAAGAAACTTACGAGTTATCCGTACCAATCTTTGAGAATAAAACAGTAGATTGTAAATTTCAGCCAATAAGGATAGAAAAAAGAAGCGAAGGAGGTTATACAATTTCCGGACAATTCGTTTACAACTCAGGACATGACAAAATGATTTTAACCCAATTCTGTGCAAAACGCAGTGTTGAAATTAAAAATAAGTAACAGGAATATATGAGTTTAATAAAATTACTTGATTCTAAAACTAACAAAACATTATACACAACTCCCTCACACGGTCAAAATTTTTGGACATATAATCCACTAAAGGAAATGTACAAAATTGACATATCTGAAACAGAATGTCAAAATCCGCAAGAGGCACTTAATAACGCGCAATTAATGGCACGCACAATTTATCATACATACTCCACAACATTTCTAACGAACGGCTCAACAAGTGGAATAATTGCAGCGGTCTTATCCTGCACGCAAGTTGGAGATAAAGTTTTGATTGCTTCAAACTCTCATCCGTCACATTTTAATGCCGTAAGACTGGCAGGTGCCAGAGCTTTAACTTATGATCTTGATATTGAACCGGATTGGGGCGTACCATTAGAAGCTAAACCCGAAGTAATAGAATACTTTTTAAGCAGGTACAATATACGAACAGTAATTATCACATCCCCAACTTATGAGGGAATTATTTCTGACATTGAAGAAATTAAACTAATCTGTGAACGCCATGAAGCATTTTTGATAGTTGATGAAGCGCATGGCGCATTGTATCCATTTTCAGATAAGCTTCCTTTATCTGCAGTTAATGTAGCTGATTTTACAGTACAATCACTTCACAAAACCGCAGGAGGGCTAAATCCTACAGCACTATTGCATTGCAATTGCGAAATTGATGTCAGACCTGCTCTAAATATGTTTATGACAACTTCGCCATCATATCCACTGTTAGCATCAATTGAAGCAAATATTATGTATCTTGATTCCCGCGATGGAAGAAAAGAGATTGATAACCTAATTACTCGTTTAGATAATATTAGAATGAAGTGCAAAGGCTGTGAATTCTTTGGAGACGATCCAACTAAGGTTCTAATAAGAGTACCTGGCGTTTCAGGTTTCGAATTATCAGAAATGCTTTACGAAGATTTTAACATAGAAGACGAAAGAACAAATGAAAAGTCTACAATGCTGCTCTGCGGAATTGGCACAGATAACAAAAAACTCGACCGACTACAGCATATACTTGCAAAATTATAAGATTACAAGTAATTAGCTAAAATGTTTTTTACATAATTTTGAGTTTCTTTATACGGAGGAACGCCATCATATTTATCTACAGCGCCAGGACCAGCATTATATGCAGCCAGCGCCAAAATTATGTTTCCATTATACCTATTTAACATTGATTTTAAATATCTAACCCCGCCATCGACATTTTGCGCTGCATTATATGGATCATTAACACCCAATGCTTTCGCAGTAGATGGCATCAACTGCATTAATCCCATAGCACCGGTTCTTGATGTTGCATTTGGATTAAATCCGGATTCTTGTTTTATAACAGCCTGAACGAGTTTTTCATCTATACCGTTTTTTTGTGCAATTTGATTTATCATACCTATAAGCTGCGATTTATTTGTCACAGGTTTATCATCTACTGAATAAGTACGTCTTGCATCATTAACTTCTTTTAACGCATTTAATAATGTAGAATTAGTTATATTATCTGTACCTATATCATTATCATAAATATCAGCATTTACATTTAAGGATTTTGGGTTAAGAAGCAGTGACCCGAAATTAGCCTGAGTCGTACCAGCTAAAACCTTTTCAAAGGATTGAACACTGTTAGAACCTGGAGGATATATAGTATCAAGAGAATTAGAAACAGTTGTATTTTGGGGATTTAATTGCCTGTTAACACTATTTATATAATTATTAATTTGAGCAGAGCGCTGCATCGCTGCAGACTTACCGCCTGAATTCAATAAACTTTGTATCATTTCAGAGAACATGCTCTTATACTACCTCCCGTATATTATTATTCTACTCAGAATCAAAAAATAATATATCCTCCATATGGTTTAAGGATGATAAGACAAAAGTCAATATCCGCAAATTTTGTATTAGTAAATTGGTAAATGTAGTACTTATATTATTTAATAAACATACAATCACCATAGCTAAAAAATCTATAGTTATTATCTATTGCCTCTTTATAAGCTTTAAAGATAAAATCTTTACCTGCAAGAGCACTTACAAGCATAAGTAATGTTGATTTAGGCAAATGGAAATTAGTTATAAGTTCATCAATAACTTGAAATTTGTATGGAGGGTAAATAAATAATTCGGAATGATCATGACAAGCTTTTACACATCCAAATTTTTGATATGCAGTTTCTAAAGTTCTAACAGTTGTAGTTCCGACTGCAACTATTTTTTTACCATGCTTTTTGGCTTCATTAATCTTTACTGCAGCAACATCTGTTATCTCAAAAGTCTCAGAATGCATTTTATGCTCTAAAATATTCTCACATTTTACAGGTCTAAAGGTACCTAATCCAACATTAAGGGTTACATATGCTATATCAACACCTTTATTTTTTAAAGATTCAAGTATATCTTCCGTAAAATGTAATCCAGCAGTAGGAGCTGCAACAGACCCTTCATCTTTTGCATAAACAGTCTGATATCTATTCATATCAAATTGCTTAAGCTCATCTGACTGAAGCTTCCGCTCTATATACGGCGGTAGCGGAATATTTCCAACTCGATGCAAAATATCAAACAGGTTTCTATCATATACAAGTTCAACCAGCCATTCTCCGGCATCTTCAAGTTTTTCCAGAGCTTTTACATGCAACTCCTCACAAATAGTTATTATTGTACCGGGTTTTATCCTCTTTGATGGCTTTATTAAACATGACCATTGTTTATCCTGCTTTGCCTCAAGTAAAAAGACCTCAATCTTAGCACCTGTATCTTTTGTTCCATACAAACGGGCGGGAAGAACCTTTGTATTATTTAATACTAGTAAGCAATTTTCATCTAAATAGTCTGTAATATCAAAAAAATGCTTATGCTCTATTGTTTGTTTTTCCTTATCAAGCACTAACATTTTTGAATTTTCTCTTTTATCTGCAGGCATTTGCGCAATTAATTCTTCCGGCAATTCATAATCAAATTCTGATATATTCATTTCTTATTCCTTATTAACTTAATTTAATTATACACAAAAAACAGCTCTAATAATGATCAATTAGAGCTGTTTTAATTAAAATTTAAAAATCATAAATTTACTTTTTTTCGTCAACCTTTTTAGCATTTTTTAATTCATCATCATTCACAGAATCTTTTTTCTTTGCCTGCTCATTATCAATCTGTTTATTTATAACAACAGTTTGTATAATTTGAATAATATTACTTGTAATTAAGTATAACAACACCCCAGCAGGTATCGGAATAATAACAAAAGTAGCAATAATCATCAATGGCATGAATGTCCCCATGGATTTTTGCAAAGCCTGCTGAGTTGGATCAGTAGACTCTGTTTTTGTCATTGACATCATTATTTTTTGAGATACAAGCATTGTAGCTGCAAAAAGAACAATTAAAATTATTACATCCCAATGAAGAGTTTTATTAACAGGAATTGTCGGCACCGTAGCGGTTAAAATTCCATTTTCAACATTTTCGTCTCTTGTAAATGTTATTGTTTCATTTTCTCTTATATTCGTATTAGTTACAGTTAAATCAGCTTTTTGAATCTTATTTATCTGGTCAAATTTCAATTTACTAAAATGATTCAAACTAACCTGCAGTTGAACATCTTTACCAGGTTCTAAAACCCCAACAATTTCAACTGCTTGAGCAGGATCTGTAACCTTTACATTTTTAATAGTTTCTCCAGGTAAATAAACTGTTGCGGTATTACCTAAAATAAATTTGTCACCCACAGCAGCCCCTAACTTTCCATTTTCAGAAATACCGGCAGTTGCTCTCATAGTTGTAGCTAAACTTTTTATAAATAAAAAGTGTTGATCACCTGCAACTTGAATAAATTGAGGACTTATCAACGCTGAATATAATAAAATAAATATCGGCATCTGAATTAACAGAGGTAAACAGCCTCCCATAGGGTTAAATTTATGTTCTTTGTAGAACTCCATCATCTTTTGCTGCATCATTTGAGGATTACTTTGATATCTGTCTTGTATAGCCTTCATTTTAGGTTGAAGAGACTGCATCATTTTCATCGAACGCTGCTGTTGAACATTTAAATGCCACATTGCAGCTCTTACAATTATAGTTAAAAGAATGATAGCTAAACCGTAACTACCAACCAAGTGAGCCAGTTTACTTAAAAACCATATAGTCCATGAAATAAAATCCACTTTTTCTATCCCTCATCTAAACTTACATATCCTAGAATAAAAAAGAGACCGTTCTGGAACGGTCTCTTTTTCTAAATGGTCGGGATGACACGATTTGAACGTGCGACCCCCTCGTCCCAAGCGAGGTGCGCTACCAAGCTGCGCCACATCCCGAGGAGTAAATTTGTTATAATAACATCTTTACCTGTCGAATTATTCAGTTATCATTGTTCTCTTTTTGCGAACAATTTAAGTGTAAAATAAAAAAAATTTTACGTCAAGCACTTTTTTATAAACTTACATAAAATTTTCCATCAAATAGACTCAAAACAGATTCAGAGTGCCACTTTATAATTAATATCACTAATTCAAATTAGTTTTCAAATCATAACTTAAAACTAGTTCCGGATGATAATTTATTAGTTAGCCTGACAATTACCCCTCCTAATTTTTGCATTAACATATTTTAAACATTTCAATATTTAAATATTTGTATGATACAATTATTGTATTATGGTTAGGCTTATAAATAAAAACAACATGAAGCAGATTACTAATCTGGCGTATACAATTATGAAAGTACAAGAGTATTTTACTTATATTGCTGAATATAATAATCCTAATATTACGCCTTGTATATACGCAATGTGGCATGAAAATCAGTTTTGTCTGCATGGATTACCGGATAGGTCTAATATTAATATTCTAATCAGCAATTCTCTTGATGGAGAAATTATCGCAAAAGTTTGTGAAAAATGGGGATTTCAGACCTGCCGTGGGTCTTCAGCCAGAAAAGGGTCTGTTTCTGCTACATTGAAGATGATTTCAAAATTAAAAAATGGCGAAAACATTGCAATAATGGTAGATGGACCAAGAGGACCTCTACACAAAGTAAAACATGGAGTTATAACTCTTGCAAAAGAAGCTAAAGTTCCTATAGTACCTGTACATTGGTACTCTCCGAATTTCACATTTGTAAAATTCCCATCCTGGGATAAAATGTCTTCTCCTATAGGCCCTTGCTGGTTACTAAATTGTTACGGAGAACCTATTTATACGGACAATAAAACAGATAAGCAAATCGCTGAGGAAATAAAAGCATCATTACTGGAACTGGAAAAAACTGCTCCTGAAAAATACAAAGAGGCCAAAAAACTAAAATTATGGAAGAAAAGAAAATAACAGTTTCAATACTCCAAATGTCTTCCGTTATCGGAGATATAGAGCAAAACTGCAACAAAGTAAAATCACTTATATTAGAATGTCTTGATAAAAAAACGGATGTTCTGGTTTTGCCGGAAGTCTGGACAGTCGGCTGGGATTGTACACAATTTAGAGAGTCCGCACAAGACACACAAAACAGTACTGTTATTTCTTTTTTATCAGATTTAGCAAAACAATATAATATAAATATTATTGGTGGAAGTTTTATCACTAAATCAGAAAACAAATATTTTAATACCTGCCCGGTACTAGACAGAAATGGGAAATTACTCGCAATGTATTCAAAAACTCACTTGTATTCATACTATGGATGCAATGAAGATAAATATGTTTCACAGGGGAATTCACCTGTTATGGTTGAACTTGATGGTATAAAATTCGGTTTAACTATATGCTATGATATAAGATTTCCTGAAATATACAGAGAATATAGAAAAGCTGGCGCTGACATTCTTGTCAATTGCGCAGCTTGGGGGGCAAATAAACCTATACCCTGGGAAATGATGACTAAAGCCCGTGCCATTGAAAATCAATGCTATATGATTGCAGTTGACCAATGCGGCTCTATAAATAAAAACGATTACAATCTCGGGGACTCCAGAATTATAGACTACAAAGGAGAAGAAGTTGCCTATATTAATAATGGTGAAAATATAGTCAGCGCAACTCTTTTTATAGATGAAATGTGTGACTTCCGAAACAAATGTAAAATTCTAAATGATATCAGAGATAATTATGAGGTAAAAATTTATGCATAAAATAATTAGTCTTTTATTATCACTATGTATTTCTGTGACATGCGCAAATGCAGAATCAATAACAAAAGTAATAAATTCTTTAAATGTAAATAAAAGTGCAGTTTCGATATCTATAAAAGAAGTTGACAGTGGAAAATCTGTATATTCTCTTAATGAAAAAACACCGATGATACCGGCATCAACATTAAAACTAATTACATCATCTGCTGCCACAGATACTTTGGGTCTTGACTATAAATTCTCCACAAAATTGTACAAAAGTACCAATAATGACCTGTACATTAAACTTGGTGCAGATCCGTTTCTATCATCAATGGACTTAAAAACACTTATAGATGCAGCAAAAGAAAAAAATATAATATCCCCTAAAAATATATATCTTGATGCGTCAATTTTTGATAGTGTAGAATGGGGTGAAGGCTGGCAATGGGATGATGATTTAAACATTTTAATGCCAAAATTCAGCGCTTACAATTTAGACGGGAATTTGTTAAGAATTGAAATTTCTCCAAACGCAGATAATACACCTGCATCAATAAGCGTCAAACCTTTTTATCCGATAACATTCATGAATTTAGTAAACTCTGATTCTGTTTCAGGTTTAGACAATATAAATTTAACAAGAAACAATAGTATTGCTCCAAATATAATTGAGGCAAAAGGTTTTGTTTCTAAAACCAATATTGTAAAAATACCTGTAAACAATATAAAAAGATATTTTATTTTACGAATGGAAGACGCAATACGTGATAAAAAACTTGATTATTATGCACCTATAAAAAATGCAAACTTACCTCAAAATAATATATATCTTGTAGGCGAAATTTGCCATGAATTACCAGAAGCCCTAAATGCAATCCTAAAAAGCAGTAATAATTTAGTAGCTGAAACTCTTTTCAAACTTGGAGGAGCGGTTTGGGCTGAATCTCAAGGAACTTCAGAAAATTCTTTAAAAATGTTAAATGCATATTTAGATAAATTGAATATTAAAAATGATGATATAAAAATTGTTGATGGAAGCGGAGTTTCAAAAAACAATCTAGTAACTGCGGATTTTATGACGGAATTTTTAGTTATAAAATCGAAAGATACAAATTTCGAAGATTTTAAAAACTACTTACCAACTGCAGGTGAAGGAACTTTAAAAAACAGAATGCTATACTTCAAAGACAATTTAAAAGCTAAAACAGGGACTCTGTCTGACACCAGCGCTATTGCAGGATATCTAACATCTCGAAAAGGGAAAACTTATGCATTTGATATTATGATAAATGATGCAAAATCAACACCAGCTGATAAGAAAAATCTTGAAGAGCAGGTTCTTCGACTAATTTACACAAATTACTAATAAAGAAAAAGGATTTTGATATGTACGAACCAGAAGTCAGTGTAATAACTCCAACATCTAATATTGTTGAAAAAGAACAGGCAGATGATTTTAATCTGCTGATAAATATACTTAATAGACAAACATATCCGTATGTTGAACATATTATTATTGATAATGCCTCATCTGATGGAACACAGGAACTGTTAAAAGATTATAAAAATAATGGTTACATAAACTTTTTTTCAGAGCCAGATCATGGCAAATTTGATGCAATGAATAAGGGTATTATGCGAGCAAAAGGGAAATATGTTTCATTTCTAAGCTGTGATGATTTTTATCATGACATAACAGGTATTGCGGATGTGGTAAACTTAATGGAATCCGAAAATGCAGATTTCTGCTACTTTCCATCATACTGCTCGCACCCTGAGGGATTTACATTTTTATTTCAACCGGCAATATTAAATGTGTTTCAAGTTTCACCATGCCCGCGACAAGCATTTTTCTTCAAAAGAAGTGTACTAGAAGAAATGCGATATTTTGATAATAAATTCAAACTTCTTGCGGATTATGATTTAATAATACGTTTATTCCTTAACGGGTACAAAGGGGTAATGTTTGATGGAAACATAGTAACCTGCAAACTTGGAGAACAGGTTACAAAACATACAATTCAGGTAGAAGCAGAATGCAGCCACATATTCTATAAAAATTATAAAAACCTATATCCTATGACCAACGAAGTTTTAGATAGAATGGTTAAAATTTCAGAAGTACCAAAACCGCTTTTGGATAAACTGGTAACAAAATTTCCTCAGGAATACAGGGATGAATATTACCAACAATATGAAAATATGTACAACCTAAGGGTTCAAGCAGTTCAAAATCTACAAAATCAGTAAATCCAACGTAAATGAAATATTACATATTTGCAAAAAATATTTTCAAGTTTATAATTAGTATAAGATAGTTATTGAGAGAAAAAGGTTAGGGAAAGATGAGTGAACAAAAAATAGCAGTACTTGGTTGCGGAATCTGGGGCAGAAATATTGTTCGTAATTTTTACAACTTAAATGCTTTAGGTATGGTTTGCGACTTAGATGATGAAAATCTGGCAAAAGTTAAAGAACAATATCCGGATGTAAAAACAACAAAAGATTTTAATGATATTCTAAATAACAAAGAAATTACTGGCGTTGTTGTTGTTACACCAAGTCATACACATTACAGATTTGTTAAAGCAATGCTTGAAGCAGGCAAACATGTTTACGTTGAAAAACCAATTTCAACAGTTGCTCAAGAAGCTAAAGATTTAACAGATGTTGCAGACGAAAAAGGTTTAGTTCTAATGGTAGGACATCTTTTGCTTTATCATCCAGCAGTTAACAGATTAAAAATGCTTATTGAAGAAGGTGTTCTAGGAGATATTGTCTACGCACAAAGCGACAGATTAAATGTTAACTTTTTCAAAAATGACAGAAGTGTAATGTGGGATTTAGCCCCGCATGATGTTTCTATGATGAGCTATGTAACAGGGAAAGAACCTGTAAGAATTATATCTGCCGTTGGTTGTTCTTCAGACCAAAATGACATTATGGACATCACTCATATTAGTATTGAATTTGAAGATGGAATGGTTGGACAAATTTCTGACAGCTGGATTACTCCCAAAAAACATGTTCAACTACTTGTTCGAGGGACTAAAGCAACTGCAATCTTAGATGATACAGTTCCAGAACATAAACTGACAATCTACGACAATTTTAAAGCTGGCAATATGGAAAATGTACAGCTTGATTACCTTGAAATTGAACCTTTAAAACTCGAATGTCAACATTTTATCAGCTGCTGCGAAACAGGTAAAAAAGCACGTTCAAGCGGAGATAACGGTTTTATGGTAACAAAAATTCTGGAACAAGCTGAAAAAATTATGCTTGGAGACAGAAGAAAAAATCTGGATGAGGTAAATTTTGCACTCTCAAGATCTAAGAAAAAATAACAAATTAGAAGGATAGAATAAATGGATATAAAAAATAATACAGCAAATATTGTTTCAATAAGTCGTGTTTTCATTGCATTTATTGCCATTGGGCTATTGTTTATAAAAACACAATCAGCATACATATGGGCTTTAGTACTTACAATTATCGCATTCATTATGGATGGTGTAGACGGTTATATTGCAAGAAAATACAATCAGTCATCAGAACTTGGCTCTGTTCTTGACATTATGGGAGATAGAATCGTAGAAGCATCTTACTGGATAGTTTTTGCTGTTCTTGGATGGATTAATATTATATTTCCTTTAATATGCGTTGCGAGAGCATTTACAACAGACAGCATTAGAAGCGTTGCATTATCAAAAGGAATGACAGCATTTGGAGATAAATCAATGCAATCTACAGCATGGGGAAAATTTATCTGCTCATCAAAATTTATGAGAATAAGCTATGCTGTAGCTAAAGTTGCCGCATTTGTATTATTAATATTCGCAGCAATACCAGGCTTGAACCAAAATATAGCAGAGCCGACAAATCTAATTGCAATTATTCTCGCATGGTTTGCTATAATATTTTGTGTAGTTAGAGCTATTCCTGTTGTTGTTGAAAGCGGAAAATTATTCGAAAGATAAAGATGATTTCATTCTGAGTTCGCATATTATGAGATTCTTCGGCGACTTCTCAGAATGAAGAAACAGCGAAGAATCTCTACTAAAAAAGACATGGCAAAATTAAATATAGTATTATATGAGCCGGAAATTCCACAAAACACAGGGAATATAGCCAGACTATGTGCTTGCACGGGCTCAAGTTTATATCTCATAGGGAAACTTGGATTTTCTCTCACAAGTAAATATACCAAACGTGCAGGACTTGACTATTGGGATAGCGTTGATCTTCATAAACTGGAGTCTATGGACGAACTGTACAATGAATTTCCTGATGGAACATTTTATTATCTTACAACTAAAACCGATAAATTGTATACAGATATAAAGTTCAAAGATGGAGACTTCATAGTCTTTGGACCTGAAACCAGAGGTTTACCTGATAAATATGTAAAAGATTCTCATGCAAGAACAATACCAATGCTTGAGGGTCAACGAAGTTTGAACTTATCTAATTCTGTAGCAATCGTAACGTATGAGGCAATTCGTCAAAATGGACTTTAACCTTCCGGCTCGTACTGAAAATTCAAACAAAGCAACTTATGGCAGAGTACTAAATATTGCAGGCTCTGATTACATGCCTGGAGCAGCTTACCTATCGAGTATTTCTACGTTAAAAGTAGGGTGTGGGTATTGTTTTTTGTCATCTACGGAAAGAGTAATTAATGCTGTAGCCGCCCAGACTCAAAATATTGTATTTATTCCTGTTTCACATATACTGGAGCATATTAATCAGGCTGATGTTATTGAAATCGGATGCGGACTATCTCAAGATTCTTTTGCTATAGATATATTTAATACAGTTATCTCGAACGCACCAAAATCAATTCCATTAATTATTGATGCTGATGGGCTAAACATATTATCAAAAAGCCCTCAATACTATACATCAAAAAACTTTGAAAAAACAATATTTACCCCTCATCCAAAAGAAGCGGCACGCTTACTTGACTGTTCGCTAGATGAAGTTTTAGAAAGCACCGAAAAAGCTGCGTTTAAAATTTCTAAAATATATAATTGCGTAACAGTACTAAAAACTCATAGAACAACTGTTACAACACCTGAAGGAAAAAAATATTTTAATACAACTGGAAATAATTGCATGGCAAAAGCTGGTTCTGGAGATGTACTTGCCGGTATAATTGCAGGACTAGTTGCCCAAAAAATGGATATTTTTGAAGCAGCCTGCTTAGGTGTATATTTACACGGACTTTGCGGAGATATAGCAAAAGAAGAGCTTACCGAATATTCAGTAATGGCTGAAGATTTGATAAGCTACATTCCTTGTGCTATTAAAACTTTGCTTATATAAAAAGATTAATTTTACTTGCTGACAAAGCTTCTACTTCAGGTTTTCCGTGAGCAACTGCATAAGAATAATTATCCGCTTGAACTTGTGCTGCCAATACTCCTGAATTTCTAGCAGAAGTTAAAGCATAAGGGCTTGTGTATTTATTTGCTGAAACATTTTGAGCCGCTTTATCTACAACTTTATCAAGAGTTTTAATCTCATCTGGAGAATAAATTTTTGCAGCACTTACATATTCATGTGTTTTTTTAATTGTATTGCTAAGTCCTTTTGTCAACATTGCTTCTCTACCTGAGAAAGATACATTACTAATCATTTTTGTCTCCTTTTTTGTTATATTACTGTATTTATTATTACCTACTTAATCTATTAAACTGCCTTATTTTACAAAATAAATAGCCTAACTAGATAGACTTACTCTCTAATTAGGCTATTTAAACGTAAAATATCTTTGTTATTTAATTAATTCGGTTTTATAAGTTTTTAACTTTCGATTTGTTCCATAATTTCAAAAGGTTTTTCCAAAACTTGCATAGTTTCTTTTGAAATAATACCTCTTTTTAATTCAGTAAAACTAGCTCTTTTTGAACTAAATTTTTTCTTTAGAAATTCATAAGCAACTTTTGGATCACATTTAGAACCACAGGTGAATAGGTCAACTGCAGCATATCCTAATTCCGGCCAAGTATGAATTGCTAGATGACTTTCTGCAATAATCACTACACCTGACACACCATATGGATTAAACATATGGAAACACTTTTGAACAATAGTAGCACCACATTCTAAAGCTGAATCTACCATGTACTTCTCTACTTTATCTAAACTGTTTAAAGTATTAGGATCACATTCAAAAAACTCAGCAAGCACATGTTGGCCAAGGTGGATTTCATCAGCTTGCGAATTAAATTGTAACATGTCTAAAGGTGAATCTGTCAATTTATTTATCTCCTTCTATAAATGTATATTTACCACACAAATAAATAATATAATAAA
>ERZ780223.1074-NODE-1074-length-28267-cov-4.129378_pt1 | contig 28267 bp, 19 predicted proteins | sample MGYA00511016_ERZ780223 | MGnify/ENA primary metagenome ERZ780223 (study PRJEB29588, sample SAMEA2159032) | human gut metagenome | biome: human gut; feature: human-associated habitat; material: faeces | place: Denmark | collected 2008/2010 ... | reverse complement strand
AGGCTTTTCAGAAATCCTACTGATCTGCGTCAATTTTTCAGCCAGAGCTCACGGATCAGCTTGTTTTCCGAGACAAAATTATTATAGTATTTATCGGACATAAGAAATAGGATGGGGACATATCCCTTTTTTTGAGTGATAAATTTAAGTAATAATCTGAAAGAAACATTGTAGAAATTGTACATATCTATTTTTGTATAAAACGTAAATAAAATGTGAATGTTATTAAAAGTAAACAAAATATATTGACATAGAACAGGAAAATGTTACAATATAAACAAATATTGCGTGGGAGAAAACTGCGATAAAATATTTTCGAGAAAGGGGGAACGAGGAGGGGTAATTGAAAAAAGAAACAATGAGATAGAATCACAGGAGGTATATTTATGAGACTTAAGAAAGCGATTTCGTGGCTCTTATCTGCAGCCATGGTATTGTCGATGACTTCTCTGCCGGCAACGGTTAAGGCGGCAGACACGGAGGCAGACCATCAGCTCGAGAGCCCACAGTATATTGTGAGCATCACAGGAACCGATCTGGTCAAGGCGGGTATGGACGAGACGAAGATGCAGGCTTTGATCGATGGCGGCAAGGGTAACGCCACATTTTATGTACATATGGGAAAGGCAGATGCTTATTCCTGGCTGCAGTCCCGGAGCGGATCTGTCAATGCATTTGATCCGGATCATATGGAGGCAGACCATTATGTTGAGGGAACCACCGGAACGGGTGCTTCCAACAAGTATCTGACAGCAGCCAAGTGTACCATGCAGAAGAACAACAATTATCCGATCCAGATCAATCAGGATGATGAGCCGATCGGTAACGTCGGAACCGGTAATTACGCATTTCCGGCAAACGGTATTACTACAAGTAAGATCCAGAAGGTAGCAAACTGGTCTCTGTCCGTTGCGATCAAGACAACGAACACAGAGGCAACACCGTTAGGTATTATTTTTAGCGATGGCACAAGCGTCACACTGAACACAGACGGTACGATCGCCGGTGTCAATGACTTCGCGAAGCCGACCTGCGAGAACACTACACTGGATGGTTCTACAGCAGCACCGGAGCGTACTCCGATGATCAAGATGACGGCAGCACAGGCTCGTGAGAACCTGAAGAAGTCGATTGATTATCTGAGCAGCATGGATACCAGTGGATATCAGGAGGCGTCCGTACAGAAGCTGCAGGATGCGCTGGTAACTGCACAGGCAGCATATGACAAGACAGACAGTGCCAATACCGTTTATTTCTCAGCAAGAAATGCACTGGAGAAGGTACACTGCAACATGCTTTTCAAGGATAGCACAGAGCAGAGCAATCCTAAGCCATTCCGTGTGCTCGACAAGGATCAGGTGATCGCTGAGATGGGCGTTGGCACCAACCTTGGAAATACCATGGATGGTCACTCAGGCTTCACACCAAGTGAGACAGCATGGCAGGGACAGGTAACTACCAAGAAGTATATGAAGGCACTTCATGATGCCGGATATAATACAGTTCGTATCCCGGTGACCTGGGGTAACATGATCAACGAGGACGGCTCCATCAAGGAAGTATGGATGAGCCGTGTACAGGAGATCGTTGACTACTGCGTATCTCAGGATATGTATGTTATCATCAATACGCACCACGATGATGTAGCAAAGGACGGCGGCTGGCTCAATGTCGGTGCCGATGATATCGATTCCATTGAGAAGAAGTTCGAGTTAGTATGGAAGACCATCGCAAACCGCTTCAAGGATTACGATGAGCATCTGATCTTCGAGTCTATGAATGAGGTATCCTGTCTCGATTACGATGAGAGCATGAAGAACTCTGCTGATGCGGTAAACTATGATCGTCCGATCATCATGAACTTCAACCAGTTATTTGTGAATGCCGTTCGTTCTACCGGCTCTAACAATACAAAGCGCTGGCTGGCAGCCGTTGATCACTATGCATCAACCGGCACAAGCACTGACTTTGTAATGCCAACCGATTATTACAACACAGACAATCCACGTCTGATGTTTGCAGCACACAGATATTCCAAGTCAACCAACGTATCCTGGACTTATGCAGAGGCAACCGAGATGGTAAAGAATCTTCAGGATATGTACAAGAAGTTTGGTTTTGATTATCCAATGTATTTAGGTGAGTACGGAACCAGAAATAAAAAGCTTGCCGGTTCTAAGACAGGCTACAATGATGTTGAGAGAGCTTACTATTCTGAAATCATCAACAGAGCATGTCAGGTTAATGGCATGGTTCCGTGCGTATGGGATCAGGGCTACGGTCAGGACGATGATCCGTTAACCAAGGAAGGAATTTTCTCCTTCTGGAATCGTGACGAAGCAAAGCCAATCTACAAGACGATCACAGATGCGATGGCAAGAGGAACTCTTCTGGAAGCATCCGCAGCCAATAAGAAGGGTGATTACAAAGATATTGTAAAAGACCCTGAAGTAAAGGAGATCACAGAGCTGACTCCGAGCAAGACATCCCTTGAACTCACAATGGGTGAAAGAGAGACGATCAGTGCAGTAGCAGCACCGGAGGATACCAACGATGTTGTTGTATGGAGCACAGACGATGATAACGTTGCAACGGTATTCAACGGCATGGTTCATGCAAAGAATATCGGTACAACCACAATCCACGTAGCTTCCCTGAGCGGCTCCGTTTCAGAGGATATCGAGGTAACAGTAAAGCGTACACCGAAGACAGATGACTCAGCAACAGAAATTACCACAGATGCTGATTCATATATTGTAAAGCTTGGACAGAGCGAGACGATCAAGACCTCCCTCGTCCCGGAGACAGCAACAGAGACACTTACCTTCCGGTCTTCCGATGAGAAAGTAGCAATCGTAAATGATTACGGCGTAATCTCACCAAAGGCAATCGGTAAGACATATGTGATTATCACTGCCTCCAACGGTGTGACCAAGACAGTTCCCGTAGAGGTTCAGCCACTTGTTGACCCAACCAAGTTAAATGTTGCCGTAAATGTTTACTACAACAGTGCAGGAACAGGCGGCAATTACAATTCCATCGAGCATGGTTCACCGGTCGTGGTAAATGGCGATGGAACCTACACAGCAAGCTTTGATCTGGAAAAGGATCTTTCCGATGCAGGAAAGAATGCAGGCATCAAGGATATCAATCAGGTAACAGCAATCTATTTGCAGGACTATGATGTGACTGTTGGAAATATTGCAAAGTCCAATGTTGAGAATCCAAAGCCAAACAAGATCATGATCAAATGGGAGAAGATCCTTGTCAATGATCAGGAAATGACAATTACAAAGAACGGCAGCGATACCAATGGTAAGGCTGCAATGAATGGAAACAAGTTCGATACAGGTTCTCCGATCAACGGATGGACAGGATCTGATATTGAAGAGGCAACACAGGATAAGTCACTCCATGCTGCAAGCTTCACTGTTCCAAACCCAACGAAGATCAGCATTACCTTTACATTAACAAATGTGAAGTTCCGTGACACCGGAAGCAAGGATGTTGATGCAACTGAGATCACCGGTGATCAGGACGATGTCAGTATGATCCTTGGTGGCGAGGACAAGGAGCTTTCCGTAAATGTGGCACCTGTTGAGACCACCTCTAAGGTAACCTTCGTATCAAGCGATGACTCCGTTGTAGATGTTGACAACACTGCAGTTTCACCGGTTGACGGTATCGCAACGGCAAGCCTTAAGGCAGTTGGAACCGGCGATGCAACCGTGACTGCATACACAAGCAATGGTCTTTCTAAGACATTTACGGTTCATGTAGCAGAGAAGGAGGAGCCGGCTCCAACGGAATCGCCGGAGCCAAGCGTTGCTCCTAGTGCAAAGCCAAGTGATGCACCTGCACCATCCGATACACCTGCACCGTCAGATGAGCCGACAGCAGTACCGAGCGCGGTTCCGACAGCAGTACCGAGTGCAGTACCAAATGCAGCACCGTCACAGGCACCAAACGGAAACGGTACTGTAACACCGGCTCCGACTAAGGCGCCGGTTGTGAAGAATGCATGCAAGAGCGTTAAGGCAAAGAAAAAAACAGTTACAGTAAAGAAGGGAAAGACTGCAACAGTTAAGTTTACCGTGACTGCAGCCAACAAAAAGCTTGCTACAACCGATAAGCTGAAAGTAACCGTAAAGAATGCAAAGATTGCATCCGTAGTAACCAAGAAGACTTCTGTAAAGAAGGGTGTTGCAACCGTAACGGTCAAGGGTAAGAAGAAAGGAAGCACCAAGCTTACCGTTAAGATCGGTAAAAAGTCAGCAAAGGTTACGGTCAAAGTAAAATAATTCTTCGCTAAGATTCCAAAGGATTCAAGCAAAATTACAGAAGAGGATTGCCGAAAGGCAGTCCTCTTTTTGCAATTCTTAACATTTTATGAAACGGGGGAAAAGAATTGTAAGAAAAATAATTATGTGCTATCATGGGTATATTTAGCAGACCGCTCATACAATGCAGTGTAGCGTGGACGCTTCAAAGAAAAGTTTCAAAGTGAAAATGATATCAGGAGGAAAAGGTAATGAATCTATTCAAAGACATACTGAGAGGTGTTGTCATTGGTATCGCCAATGCGATCCCGGGAGTCAGTGGAGGCACAATGATGGTTTCCATGGGCATTTATGACAAGCTCATCTACAGTGTGACGCACTTATTTAAACAGCCGGTCAAGAGCATCAAGACACTGCTTCCGTATTTTATCGGTATGGCGATCGGAATTGTCGGACTGGCATTCGCCATTGTGGCAATGTTTGAGCATATTCCGTTTCAGACATGCATGTTATTTATCGGTCTGATCCTTGGCGGTGTACCGATCCTTACCGGACATCTCAAGGGAGTCAGATTTAATCTGTCACACGCTGTTGTATTTCTGGTCTTTTTCGGTTCGATCATTCTGTTACAGATATTCGGCGGACAAGGATCAGACGTTGCACTGACAGTGACACCGATTTCTCTGTTTAAGCTGGTGCTTGTCGGTATCGTGGCTGCGGCTACGATGGTCATTCCGGGAGTGAGCGGGGCCATGATGCTTATGACGATGGGGTATTATTATCCGGTGATCGGCAGCGTAAAGGACTTTATTACAGCGTTGGTCGCATTTGATGCACCAAAGATTATACACATTTGTATGATTCTGATTCCGTTTGGAATCGGTGTGGTTGTCGGTATCTTTGCAGTGGCAAAGCTGATCGAGATGCTGATGGATAAGTATGAGGCGTTGACCTACTGTGGTATTATGGGTCTTGTTGTCGCATCACCGGTGGTGATCCTGATGAGTGCTCCGCTTGCCGGAATGTCTGTTGTGACAGTACTCACGGGAGCAGTCACATTTGTGGTTGGCGTTGTGATCGCGCTCTGCCTCGGCAAATAACAGAAATGGGGGTTGATGTGTATGGAGGAACAGAAGGATTTGCATCGTCGGATCCTTGTTAATCTTGGGATAGCACTGGCAGTGATACTGCTTCTGGTCTTTGTCGTGCCGCCGCTGATACGGCTGCTCATGCCGCTTATTGTGGCGTGGATCGTAGCAATGATCGCCAATCCTATCATTCGTTTTCTGGAGAAAAGAATCAAACTGATGCGTAAGCATGGTACAGCACTTGTGATCATACTGGTTCTTGCGGCGATCTGTGCGGCATTCTATGGTCTGGTGGTGCTTGTGGCAAGCCAGTTCAGCTCCTGGGTAACAGAGCTTCCGGGTGTTTATGACTCTGTGACGCAGAATCTGCAGCAGCTGTTCCAGACTCTTCATCACAAATGGAATATTATTCCGGCTGACTTTAAGCTTGCTTTTGATCAGCGGGAGAATGTGCTGGACAGTTACATTCAGAAGGCAATCGACGGTCTGTTGAAGATGGTCAATTCCGGATCTTTGTCTAAGGTCGGCTCGCTGGCAAGTTCATTGATGGACTTTCTGGTTTATACGATCTTAACGATCCTTGCGTCCTACTTTATGACGGTTGAGAAGGATCGTTTTTCGGAAATTCTCGAGAAGAATACGCCGGTTGGCATTAAAAATCTGTGGGGTAAGATCAAGAAAATATTTGTCCGTGCGATCGGTGGCTATTTTAAGGCACATTTTCAGATTATGATCGTGATCTTCTTTATCACGGTGATTCCGTTCGCATTCATGGGGATCAGCTACAGCGGTCTCCTGGCAGCGGTGATCGCTATCGTGGATTTCCTGCCGTTCTTTGGAGCGGGGACCGTGCTGGTGCCGTGGGCAGTCTATCGTCTGGTGACCGGCTCGTATAGCTATGCTGCGGTATTGTTTGTGCTGTATATCATTGTGCTTATCGTGCGTCAGCTTCTGGAACCGAAGCTTATAGGAGACAATATCGGTGTCAGTCCGTTTGAGACACTCGTCTTCATGCTGATCGGTTACCGGCTGGGTGGCATGCTCGGACTCATTGTCGGCATTCCTGCAGGGATGATCCTTGTAGAATGTTACCGTGAGGGAATGTTTGACAGCTATATCCGTGGGATCAGGATACTGGTGCGGGACATTAACGAATATCGTAAATATTAGTAAACAACCTCAATTTTTGCCACATTATGATCGTCTGTTTATGTAAAAAAGCATTGCACTTTGTTAGTCACGGAGTGCAATGCTTTTTGTATACCGAAGCTTTCATATAACAAACCGGCAAATCCACTCTTTCGGAGCGGATTTGCCGGTTTGTTCACAAGCTGATTGTTCGTTTGATTATTTATGTGTGTCCTGGTATTCCAGAGCGGCACCGACAAATCCCTTGAACAGTGGATGCGGTCTGTTCGGTCTGGACTTAAACTCAGGATGTGCCTGCGTAGCGATGAACCAAGGATGATCCTTTAATTCCATCATCTCCACGATACGTCCGTCCGGTGACAGACCGGAGAAGGTCATACCTGCCTTTAACAGATCCTCACGATAGTAGTTGTTGACCTCGTAACGATGTCTGTGTCTCTCATGGATCATCTCCTCGCCGTACAGCTCATAAGCCTTGGAGGACTTGTCCAGAACACATGGGTAAGAGCCGAGACGGAGTGTACCGCCGATATCCTCGATGCCATCCTGCTCCGGCATCAGATGGATAACCGGATGTGTGGTCTGCGGATCCAGCTCAATACTGTGTGCATCGTTGAAGCCGACTACATTTCTGGCAAACTCAACGATCGCAAGCTGCATGCCGAGACAAAGACCGAGAAATGGGATCTTATGCTCACGCGCATACTTGATTGCAATGATCTTACCGTCGATGCCGCGGTCACCGAAACCGCCCGGTACCAATACGCCGCTGACATCGCTGAGAAGCTCGTCTACATTGCCCTCGTTCAGATCCTCGGAAGGGATCCACTTGATATTGACATTGCTCTTGTGTGCGAGACCGCCGTGTTTTAAGGACTCGACAACACTGATATATGCATCATGAAGGGAAGTATACTTACCAACCAGAGCGACCGTTACGTCTTTCTCGAGATTCTTGATCGTATTGACCATGTTCTCCCATTCGGTAATATCCGGCTCCGGACAGTCAAGCTGCAGACACTCGCAGATTACATCAGCGAGGTGCTCCTTCTCCATGGCAAGAGGTGCTTCGTAAAGTGTCTCCACATCCAGATTCTGGAGAACGTGGGATGCAGGTACATTACAGAAGAGTGCGATCTTATCCTTTAAGCCCGGCTCCAGAGGATGCTCGGTACGGCATACAATAACATCCGGCTGGATACCCATGCCCTGCAGTTCCTTAACGCTTGCCTGCGTCGGCTTCGTCTTCATCTCGCCGGAAGCATGCAGATAAGGAATCAGAGTTACATGAACCAGTGCCACATTCTCATGACCCATATCGTGCTGGAACTGACGGATCGACTCGAGGAAAGGCTGGCTCTCGATATCGCCTGCAGTACCGCCGACCTCAATGATCGCAATCTGTGTATCAGGACAGCCGTCATTGCGATAGAAACGGCTCTTGATCTCATTTGTGATGTGTGGGATGACCTGAACCGTGCCACCGCCATAATCGCCGCGGCGCTCCTTATTCAGAACAGACCAGTAAACCTTTCCGGTTGTAACATTGGACTGCTTCGTCAGGCTCTCATCGATAAAACGCTCATAGTGTCCCAGATCAAGGTCTGTCTCAGCACCGTCATCGGTTACAAAAACTTCTCCATGCTGGATCGGATTCATTGTTCCCGGATCAATATTGATATAGGGATCAAACTTTTGCATTGTCACGCTGTATCCGCGCATTTTCAAAAGACGTCCCAGTGAAGCTGCTGTAATACCCTTTCCAAGACCGGATACAACACCGCCTGTAACAAAGACATATTTGACTGCCATGATTTTTTCCTCCATTTGTAGTGTGCATTGATTAGTATCAGAAAAATAAAAAACTATTTACTAGTATACTCCAAAACATAGCCATGTTTCAATTCTTTTTTTACAGAATTTTCAGATTTATCAGATTTTCTTCACAGGTTGATATATTGATTTATGGGAACACTACATTTATAATGATGATTATGAGGTTAATTAGGAGGAAACGAAATTGGAGAATAATACAAACCGACCAAACGGCGGGGATGATGACCGCCAGAAGAAACAAAACCGCCGGGGGATCATTATCTGTCTCGCAGTGGCGATAGGAGTATTCATTGTATTTTCCATGATGAATCGTCAGGTACAGCAGATGACGAACCGGGAGATTACCTATGATAAGTTCATCCGGATGTTGGATGATGGACAGGTTAAATCGGTTACCCTGACTGCCGACCGGCTTAAGATCACGCCGAAGAGCAGCGGCAACAGCGTATATCAGGTGACTTACTATACCGGCATTATTTCCATGGACTACAGTCTTGTGGAACGTTTAAGCAACGCCGGCGTTGAGTTCAAGAAGGATCTCACGGACAACAGCTCCAGCATGCTGTATATGCTGATGTCCTATCTGTTCCCGGTGCTTCTGCTCTGGGGCGGACTGTTCCTGATCTTCCGCCTGATGTCACGTAATTCCGGTGGCATGATGGGGATTGGCAAGAGCACGGCGAAGATGTATGTACAGAAGGAGACCGGTGTGACGTTTAAGGACGTTGCCGGTCAGGAGGAAGCGATGGACTCTCTGACAGAGATGGTCGACTTCCTCAATAATCCGGGTAAGTACACGGAGATTGGTGCCAGACTCCCGAAGGGAGCACTGCTCGTAGGACCTCCGGGAACCGGTAAGACACTGCTTGCCAAGGCAGTTGCCGGCGAGGCGGGTGTGCCGTTTTTCTCCCTTTCCGGATCGGATTTTGTGGAGATGTTTGTCGGTGTGGGAGCTTCCCGGGTGCGTGATCTGTTCAAGCAGGCACAGGCGATGGCCCCGTGTATTATCTTTATTGACGAGATCGATGCGATCGGTAAGAGCCGTGACAGCCATTATGGCGGCGGCAATGATGAGCGTGAGCAGACATTGAATCAGCTTCTCTCCGAGATGGATGGCTTTGACAGCTCCAAGGGACTTGTGATCCTCGGTGCAACCAACCGTCCGGAGGTGCTTGATAAAGCACTTCTTCGTCCGGGACGTTTTGACCGCCGTGTCATCGTCGAGAAGCCGGATCTCAAAGGTCGTGTGGATATCCTGAAGGTTCATGCCAAGGATGTGCTGATGGATGATTCTGTTGATTTCGATGAGATCGCACTTGCGACAAGCGGTGCCGTTGGTTCCGATCTTGCCAATATGATCAATGAGGCAGCGATCATGGCAGTAAAGGCAGGAAGAAAGGCGGTCTGCCAGGCGGATCTGTTTGAGGCGGTTGAGGTCGTGATCGCCGGTAAGGAGAAAAAGGACCGCATTCTCGGCAAAGAAGAGAAGAAGATCGTTGCTTATCATGAGACCGGTCATGCACTCGTTACTGCATTGATGAAGCATTCCGAGCCGGTGCAGAAGATTACGATCGTACCGAGAACCATGGGTTCCCTCGGCTATGTCATGCAGGTTCCTGAGGAAGAGAAGTATCTGATGAGCAAGGAAGAGATCCTGACACGGATCACGACATTGTTCGGCGGTCGTGCGGCAGAGCAGATCGTGTTCGATTCGATTACGACAGGAGCCTCCAATGATATTGAGCAGGCGACCAAGCTTGCAAGAGCAATGGTGACACAGTACGGTATGTCAGAGAAGTTTGGACTGATCGGTCTGGAGTCCATCCAGAACCGTTATCTGGACGGCAGGGCAGTGCTTAACTGCGGTGATGCTACAGAGGCGGAGATCGATCAGGAGGTTATGAAGATCCTCAAGGAATGTTACGCAAAGGCAGAGAAGTTGCTTCGCGGCGACAGAGAGGCACTCGACAAGCTGGCAGAGTTTTTGATCGCGCATGAGACGATCACCGGCAAGGAGTTCATGAAGATCTTCCGTCAGGTAAAGGGGATCACCGATCCGGAGGGAGATCTGTACGAGGCACTGGTGCTTGACGTGGACGGCACACTGGTCGGCACGGACAAGCAGGTTTCCGAAGCAACACGCGAAGCCATCATCGAGGCACAGCAGCGTGGCAAGACTGTGGCGATCGCATCCGGCAGATCCATTTCCGGAATCCGCCGGACAGCGGCGAAGATCCGTCTGGAGCAGTTCGGAGGCTATGTGATCGCATACAACGGTACGACGGTTATTAACTGTAAGACCGGCGAGTGCATTTACAACCAGACCCTTGATCATGACATGATCAAGCCGGTTTACGAGGCGGCGAAGGAACTCGGTCTTGGAATCACCGTATATCACGATGAAGAGAAGGAGCTGTTAGCAGGTAATGGTGTGGATGCCTATATTGAGGCGGATGCAAAGGCGTGTGACATCACGATTCGTGAGGTTAATGATCTTGTACGTGCGATCAACTTCCCGGTCAATAAGCTTCTGCTTTCCGGAGAGCCGGAGAAGATGAAGCAGGTCGAGAAGCATCTTTGTGAAAAGTTCGGAGACAGGCTCAATGTATTCCGGTCCGATCCGTATTATGTCGAGATTCTGCCGAAGTTCGTAGACAAAGCCGTTGCGGTCGATAAGCTGATGAAGTTCCTTGATATCAGTAAGGACAAGGTGATCTGTGTCGGTGACAGCTTCAATGATCTTCCGATGCTTCGTTACGCAGGTAAGGGTGTTGCGATGGGCAACGCACAGGAGGAAGTCAAGGAGGCGGCTGATTATGTGACAGCCTCCAACGATGAAGACGGGATTGTCGAGGTCATTCGCAAGTTCATGACGCCGCAGAAGGATGAGGACGCGGATCCCTCTGACAGCTTGTAAACCATAGATAAATATGATAAAATAACAGCCGGGACAATTCGCTTGTCCCGGCTGTTATTGGCTAACTCACTAATTATTTCGTTTACAAATGCAGATAGATAGATCAGGAGATATTCATGCGTAAATTCATCAAAAGATATATTGCCGTGTTCATGGCGGCATGTGTAATACTTGGAGGCTGGAATGTTCAGGAAGGTACGGCTCAGGCGGCAACCTTCAGTGACATCAATCAGGACAGCGTATTTTTGAAGCAGCCGGGAGGCAGCAACCTTTGTACACTCGTTGCAGCAACGATGATGGTGCGCCGCGGTGCGATGATGAACGGCAATGACAACTGGGCGTCGATCTCCACAGACATGATGCGTTCGGCAGCTTGGGTTGAGGGAATCGGACTGAAGTGGAACTTTACCTGCGGAAGTGTGACCGTGGCACATGATTCCTTTTCCGGCACGGCAGCAGATCTGCAGACAAAGCTTTCCGAACATCCGGAGGGCATTGTGCTGTATAAGCAAAAGTCTGATCAGCAGCATGCAATCCTTGTGACAGACTATACCGATGGCGTGTTTTACTGTGCAGATCCATCGGGAGCAGTTGCCTCCGGCAGGATTCCGATTTCTTCGGCGAGCATTACGATCGAGGCATCCAATTATATCTGGTATATCAGCAGCCCGACTCTCTATCTGACAGACTCCTCAGGCAATCAGATTCCGCATGTCGTCGAGACGCCAAAGCCTACTGTCACACCGAAGCCGACTGCTGCAGCCACAGCAAAGCCGACGGCGACGCCGAAAGCGACAGCTACGGCAAAGCCTAAGAAAACGACAAAGCCTAAGAAAACGACAAAGCCAAAGACAACAACCAAACCGAAGACAACGGCAAAACCGAAAAATACAGAAACTGCGAAGCCGTCTGCCACAGAAAAGGCAGAAAAGGTGAAAGCACCCGGAAAGGTCAAGGATGTTGTTGTTAAGAATAATAAGAAAAAGACATTAACCATTACCTGGAAGAAGACGTCAGGAGCTAAGGGCTATCAGCTTCGTTTTGCAACAACGAAGAAGATTCCGGGGGGCGCTGCATCGGTGACACTCACCGGGCGCAGAGCAGCACTGACCGATCTTTCCAAAGGCAGTGTCTTTTATGTGAAAGTGCGTGCATATAAACTAAACGGCAAAAAGAAAGTGTACGGTTCATATAGTGCCGTCAAAAAGGGAAAGGTCAAGAAGTAAAAGTGTTTAATATTGAGGAGGAGCTGAAAAAGCTGCCCGGAAAGCCCGGCGTGTATCTGATGCATGACGCGAAGGATGCCATTATATATGTGGGAAAGGCAATCAGTCTGAAGAACAGAGTACGGCAGTATTTTCAGCCAAGCAGAAATGTTTCACCAAAGATTGAGAAAATGATCTCGCAGATCGATCATTTTGAATATATCATTACTGATTCCGAGGTGGAGGCACTGGTGTTGGAGAGTAATCTGATCAAAGAACACCGTCCCAAATATAACACCATGCTCAAGGATGACAAGAGTTATCCGTTTATCAAGGCGACTGTGGGAGAGACATACCCGCGCCTGATCTATTCCAGACAGGAGAAAAGGGATAAGTCAAAGTATTTTGGACCATACACAAGCGCAGGCTCCGCCAGAGACACGCTCGAGCTTCTGCGCAAGATTTACCATATCCGGAGCTGCAGACGTGTCCTGCCGAGGGATACCGGAAAGGAACGTCCGTGCTTAAATTACCATATCGGACAGTGTGATGCGCCGTGTCAGGGATATATTTCCCCGGAGGATTACAAAGAACATTTCAGGGAAGCACTGAAAATCCTGGAGGGAGATTATTCCGGAGTGCTTTCGTATCTTCAGGACAAGATGACGGCAGCAGCCGAAGCGATGCAGTTTGAGGAAGCCGCACAGTACCGCGACCTGATCGAGAGTGTCCGCAAGTCCTCCGTCCACCAGAAGATCACTGATTTTGATGGGCTGGACAGGGATATCATTGCGCTTGCAAAGGATCAGAGCGAGGCAGTCGTGCAGGTCTTTTTTATCCGGGAGGGCAGGATGATCGGCAGGGATCATTTCCATCTGAACGGTGTGGACGGTTCCAACAGACAGGAGATCCTGCAGGCATTTATCAAGCAGTTTTATGCGGGGACACCTTTTATTCCCAAGGAACTCATGTTAGAATATGAGATAGAGGATGAGGAAGTGATTGCACGCTGGCTCAGCGAGAGGCGCGGTGATAAGGTCCGTATCATTGTTCCTAAAAAGGGACAGAAGGAACGGCTTGTCGAGCTGGCGCATAAGAACGCGATGATGGTTCTGGAGCAGGATGCGCAGAAGATCCGCCGTGCGGAGGAGCGTACGACGGGAGCAATGCAGGAGATCTGTTCGTGGATCGGTCTCACCGATGTTCACCGTGTGGAATCCTATGATATTTCCAATATCAGCGGTTTTCAGTCGGTCGGATCTATGGTTGTTTTCGAGGATGGATCGCCGAGAAGGAGCGATTACCGCAAGTTCCGTATTAAGACCGTGCATGGACCCGACGATTATGCCAGCATGCGGGAGGTGCTGACCAGACGCTTTCAGCATGGACTGGACGAGGAGAAGAAGCTGGCGGACGAAGGGCTTTCCGGCGAGGAAGGCAGCTTTACGCGATACCCGGATCTGATCATGATGGATGGTGGTAAGGGACAGGTTCATATTGCCGAGGAGGTTCTTGACAAGCTGCAACTATCCATTCCGGTATGCGGTATGGTCAAGGATGACAGGCACCGGACCCGTGGTATTTACTTTCATGGGGAGGAGCTGCCGATCAATACCGGCAGCGAGGGCTTTCATCTGATGACCAGGATTCAGGATGAGGTTCACCGGTTTGCAATCGAGTATCACCGTTCCCTGCGCAGCAAGGTACAGGTCAAGTCGATCCTGGATGACATTCCGGGGATCGGAGAGAAGCGCCGCCGCGCACTGATGAAGAGATTTGGCTCCATAGAAGCAGTACGGAGCGCAGATATAGAGGAGTTAGCACAAACAGAAACAATGAACATGGGGGCAGCCACGAAGGTCTATGAGTTCTTTCATTCTACAGAGAACCATCCGGAGGGCAGCTTGCAAGAAGGAGAATAGCATATGGCAGAGACTTACAGCGTATCACTGGAAAAGCTCATTGAGCAGATGGAACTGGAAAATGTCACATCCGATGTGGATGTATCGCGCATCGACATCGTACAGACCGATGTAAACCGTCCGGCACTGCAGTTAGCAGGCTTCTTTGATTATTTTGACTCCGGAAGGATTCAGATCATCGGTCATGTCGAGCATACCTACATGGAGCAGAAGGGATTGGATTACACACTGGAGATGATGGAGATCATCATGGCGGGCAGCGAGCGTCACACAAAGCCGCCGTGCATCGTGTTTTGCCGTAATCTTCATATTGACGAGAAGCTGGTTCAGCTTGCCAGCAAATATCAGGTGCCTATTCTGCGCACCCCGAAGGAGACCAACGCATTTATGGCAGAGGTCATCCGCTGGCTGAATGTCGAACTGGCACCGCGCTGCAGCGTGCATGGCGTACTTCTCGATCTTTTCGGAGAGGGTGTACTGATCATGGGCGAGAGCGGCATCGGTAAGTCCGAGGTTGCGCTGGAGTTGATCCACAGAGGTCATCGTCTTGTATCTGATGATGTCGTAGAGATTAAGAAAGTAAGTGATGCTTCCCTGATCGGAAGCGCACCGGACATCACCCGTCATTTCATCGAGCTGCGCGGTATCGGTATCATCGATGCGAAGACATTATTTGGTGTAGAGAGTGTAAAGAACGAGCAGGAGATCAATCTTGTCATCAAGCTCGAGGAATATAATAAGAATCAGGAATATGACCGTCTCGGTCTGGAGGAGCAGTACATTGAGTTCCTTGGCAACAAGGTCGTATGCCATTCCATTCCGATCCGCCCGGGTCGTAACTGCGCGATCATCTGTGAGTCTGCGGCAGTCAACTACCGTCAGAAGAAAATGGGCTACAATGCGGCACTCGAGCTTTACAACCGTGTCACCAACAACATTGCAGAGAAGTCCCAGAAGAAATAAGTACAGACTGGGGATTTTAAATGGAGGGGTATTTATGAAATTTGTCAAATCAGATGATTTAAAACTGGGAATGCGTCTGGCAAAGCCAATCTACAACAGAGACGGTGTTATGCTGTATGAGCGCAATTCCAAGCTGACCAGACAGGGTATCGTCAGTATCCAGAATTTTGGATTAATCGGGGTGTACATTCTGGAGCCGGCAGAGCCTGTTCCGCCAATGTCACCGGACGACATCGAATTTGAACGCTTTCAGGCAATGGCGATCTTCACGATTCGTGAGATTCTCGATGCCGTCACAAAGCAGCAGGAAGCAAAGGGCATGTATCAGTTTGCCAACCAGATCATCCGCCGCTACGGAAGCCTGAACCATAAGATCAGCTTTGTACAGAATCTGCGGAGCAATGAGGACTATGTATATAAGCATTCCCTCAACACAGCCATTTTGTGTGCGCTGATCTCACACCGGATGGATATGGAGTTTAAGCAGCAGCTCGATATTGTTGTCGCTGCACTCCTGCATGATGTGGGAAGCCTGATGATCCCGGCGCATATCTACCGCAAGCGGAAGAATGAGATCACGCCGGAGGACGAGAAGAAGATCCGCACCTATCACTATGCGGCGATCCAGCTGATCGACAACGATTACGATTTGGATCCGGAGATCAAGCGCTGTGTCAGGGGTGTGATCAATGATCTGCATGATACCGGCAATGACGATGCGACTGCACATCATTCGCTCAATATAGACATATTAAAGACGGCGTATGCATACGATTCCATGACGGCAATGAACTTTGAGGAAGAGCCGACATCCGAGATCGAAGCGGTACGCACACTGCTGAACCCGGATAATGGCTACGATCAGGAGGTAGTTGCCGCACTGATCGAGAGTATCAATATTCTGCAGCCGGGAGTCTGCGTGGAGCTGTCCAATGGGGATAAGGGACTTGTCGTTGCCGGCAATGACAGTGATGTGCTTGCACCGGTGATCCTTTCCTTCCGGGACAATGTTCTGTACAATATGGCAGATCACTATGTGGCACAGCAGATTCAGATCCGGGATATCATGAAGACCATGGACAACCGTTATGTCATCGACAATGATCTGTTGATCAGTTATCACGGCAAACCGGTTCACATGGGGGAGAAACTGACACACAAGAATTTTTAAAGGACAAAGAACATGTATATTATAGTAGGATTAGGAAATCCCGAGCGCCGCTATGACGGAACCCGCCACAACATCGGGTTTTCTGCGGTGACGGCACTTGCCGATATCTACGGGATTTCCATGGACATGAAAAAGCACCGTGCGGTGTGCGGCAAGGGCGTGATCGAGGGACAGAAGGTCATCCTTGCCATGCCGCAGACATATATGAACTTAAGCGGAGAGAGCGTTCGGGAACTGGTCGATTATTATAAGATCGATCCTGAGGAGGAGCTGATCGTCATTTATGATGACATCAATCTGGCACCCGGCAAGCTGCGGATTCGTCCAAAGGGAAGCGCAGGTGGTCACAATGGAATCAAAAATATCATTGCTCATCTGGGAACACAGGTATTTCCGCGTATCCGCATCGGCGTCGGTGAGAAGCCGAAGGGCTGGGATCTGGCAGATTATGTGCTGGGACGTTTCTCCAAGGAGGAAGAGCCGGTTGTCAGAGAGGCTCTGGAGAAGGCGGCGAAGGCATGCAGTGAGATCATTACGGAGGATGTCACTTCTGCCATGAACAAATATAACAACAAGTAATCATCCGTAGATTAACAACGGAACAGAACGAGAGGACAATCATCAATGGAAACCCTATGGAAACCTCTGGAGGAGTTAAACGCCTACGGCGGAGCCAGAGAATGCATTGAGCGCGGCAGGATGCCGGTACAGATATCCGGCTGCATCGATGGTCAGAAGAGCCATCTCATCAGCGGTCTGGCACAGTCCAAAAAGTGGACGGTGATCGTAGCTGCCAACGAGAGAAAGGCGAGAGAACTTCTGGCAGATTATCGGATGTACGACAAGGAAGCCGTGTTTTATCCGGCAAAGGACGTCATCTTCTACAGCGCCGATGTACACGGCAATGCAGTGGAGACCGAACGACTAAAGACAATCAAATCACTATTCGATCAAGAGGGCGGCACAGTGATCACCACCATGACGGCGGGGATGGAATATGTGCAGTCCTTATCTGTCTATAAGAAGTCCTGCAGGCGTCTGGAAGAAGGGGGACAGGTTGATCTCGAGGAACTCACCCGCAGCCTGGCAGATATGGGCTATGAGAGACAGGGTCAGGTTGACGCTCCCGGCGAATATTCCATTCGCGGCGGCATTCTGGATATCTATCCGCCGACCGGGGAATGTCCGTACCGTATTGAACTCTGGGGAGACGAGATCGACACGATTCGTTCCTTTGATGTGGAAAGCCAGCGCTCCATTGAGCGCGTATCAGAGCTTGTGATCTTTCCGGCGATGGAGATCATTCTGACGCAGGAACAGATGAGGCAGGGATTTGCAAAGATTGCCAAAGAACAGAAGAAGCTGCAGGAGAAGTTTAAGAAGGCAAAGAACTTCGAAGCCTTCAATCGTCTGACCGACACGATGAAGGAATGGCGGGAGCGTGTAGAATATACCCGCAGCGGCGCCGATCTGGAAAGTTTTTTATTATACTTTGATTCAGAGGCAGGCTCCTTTTTTGATTTCTTTGATCCGGCGGAGACGTTGTTTGTTGTGGATGAGCCGGTGCGATGCCGTGAGGCGATGGAGGCGGTCGAGGCAGAGTTTCGGGAAAGCATGGAAAGCCGTCTGGAAAAGGGACTTTTGCTGCCGGGACAGATGGAGGTTTTATACAGTGCCGAGGCGGTCAGCACGATGCTCAGCCGGAAAAGCACGTTGTATCTGACAATGCTGGACGGACTCCCGAAGGATCTTACCGTACGGGAAAACTATCATCTGCAGTGTCAGGCGATTGCTTCTTACAATAAGCATTTTGAATTGCTGGTCGAGGATATGAAGAAGTGGCGGCAGCAGGGCTATCGTATTCTGATGCTCTGCGGTTCGAGAACGAGAGCAAAACGTCTTGCCAGTGATTTTGGGGAGTACGATCTGCCGGCGTTTTACAGGGAGACGCTCGACAAGCCGCTGCAGCCGGGCGAGATCATGGTAAGCTACGGCAGGCTGTCGAAAGGCTTTTCCTATACACAGCTTCGCTTTGTGGTTGTGACGGAGAGCGATATCTTTGGCGCTAAAAACAGAACGACAAAGAAACGACAAAAGCAGTACAATGGAAAGGTCATTCAGAGCTTTAACGAACTCAATGTAGGGGATTATGTTATCCATGAGAACCACGGACTCGGCATTTACCGTGGCATCGAGAAGATCAAGGTAGACAATGTTGCAAAGGACTTTGTAAAGATTGAGTACGGCGACGGAGGCAATCTTTATGTGCCGGCTTCGTCACTGGATGTTCTTCAGAAATACGCCAGTCAGGATGCCGCTAAAAAGCCAAAGCTTAACAAGTTAAATACCGTCGAATGGAAAAAGACAAAGACGCGAGTCCGCGGAGCCGTAAAGGAGATCGCCAGAGAACTCGTCGAGCTTTATGCGAAGCGGCAGGAGCAGCCCGGTTACCGGTTCAGTCCGGACACTGTCTGGCAGACCGAGTTCGAGGAGATGTTTCCGTATGAGGAGACGGCGGATCAGCTCGATGCGATCGCTGCCACCAAGCGCGATATGGAGAGTGGCAAGGTTATGGATCGCCTGATCTGTGGCGATGTCGGTTACGGTAAGACGGAGGTTGCGATCCGTGCTGCCTTCAAAGCAGTCAACGACAACAAGCAGGTAGCCTTCCTGGTGCCGACCACGATCCTGGCACAGCAGCATTACAATACGATCAGGGAGCGTCTCGGTGATTATCCGATCAATGTGGAAATGATGTCGCGTTTTCGCACACCGAGCCAGCAGAAAAAGACGATCGAGAAGCTCAAACGCGGCGAGGTGGACATTGTGATCGGTACGCACCGCCTGCTGTCCAAGGATGTGGCATTTAAAGATTTAGGCCTTTTGATCGTGGACGAGGAACAGCGCTTCGGCGTCACCCACAAAGAGAAGATCAAGCAGATGAAGGGCGATGTGGATGTCCTCACACTCTCTGCAACACCAATCCCGCGGACACTTCATATGAGTCTCGTCGGGATCCGTGATATGAGCGTACTTGAGGAACCGCCGGTAGACCGGCTTCCGATCCAGACCTTCGTTATGGAGCACAGCAGCGAGATCATCCGCGAGGCAATCAACCGTGAGCTTGTGCGAGGCGGTCAGGTGTATTATGTTTATAACCGTGTACACAACATTGACGAGGTCGCATCGGAGATCTCCGGGCTTGTGCCGGATGCCAACGTGGCATTTGCGCACGGTCAGATGAGCGAACGCGAGCTGGAGCGGATCATGATGGGCTTTATCGAGGGAGAGATCGATGTGCTGATCGCCACTACCATCATTGAGACGGGACTTGATATTTCCAATGTAAATACGATCATCATAGATAATGCCGATCAGATGGGACTTTCCCAGCTCTATCAGCTTCGCGGCCGCGTCGGACGTTCCAACCGGACCGCATATGCATTCTTAATGTATAAGAAGGACAAGATCCTGCGGGAGGTTGCAGAGAAGCGTCTGGCAGCGATCCGGGAATACACGGATCTTGGCTCCGGCATCAAGGTAGCGATGCGCGATCTCGAGATCCGCGGAGCCGGTAATCTGCTCGGTGCGGCGCAGTCTGGTCATATGGAGGCGGTCGGTTATGAGCTTTATTGTAAAATGCTCAGCGAAGCCGTCCGTACCATGAAGGGAGAGCAGCCGGAAAAGGAAGATTTAGACACAAATATCGATCTGCAGGTTGACGCATTCATTCCGGCATCGTATATTAAGAGTGAATATCAGAAGTTAGATATGTATAAGCGCATCGCTGCTCTGGAGAATGAGGGTGAACGCTCCGACATGGAAGACGAACTGATCGACCGGTTTGGAGACATTCCGCATGCGGCGCAGAATCTGCTGCGGATTGCCGTGCTCAAAGCGGCAGCCCATCGCAGCGGAATCTTGCAGATCGCACAGAAACCGGATGGGATCAGGTTCTATATGCAGCCGGATGCCGTGCTTGACGTGGCAAAGATACCGGCAATGATCGAAGCCTTCGAGGGAAAGCTTCGTTATATCTCCGGGAATGACGCCCATTTCCTGTACATTCAGAAAGCGCTGGAGACAGGAAAGAGTACGGCGGCAGTGACCGGTCGTACTGCGGCGAAGGAGAAACGTTTACAGGCAGAGAGAATCTTTGCGGCAGCAGAAAGTGTAGTGGAAGCAATCGCCGGAGTCGGCGGTGGCGAAAGGGGAACGAAAGGAACAGGCTTTGCCGCGGCAGAGCCGGCAGACGCATCAAATGCGAAGAAATGAGGGGAATATGATACAGAGAAAACAATGGATGTCAATCCTGTGCATCGCCATGGCAGTGATGGTATTATTCACCGGCTGCGGCAAAAAGAAAACATCAAAGCTGGAGAAGGGCGATATTTCTTCCGGTACCGTTGTCATGATGGTCGGGGATTATCAGGTACGCTACAGTGAAGTCATGGCATACTGCTACTTCCTGAAGTGTCAGTATGAGGACAGCTTCGGCAAGGAGCTCTGGAACTACAAGCTCAGTGAAAATGAAACAATCGGAGATCAGGCAAAGCAGGAGATCGTCAACATGATCACGCAGCTTAAGGTCATTTCCGGCGTGGCACAGGAGCAAGAGGTCAGCCTGTCTGCGGACGAGCAGGACGAGGCGCTTCGCCAGGCGGAAAGCCTTGTGCAGAATGCGACGGCAGCCGACAAGAAGACATATTCCCTTTCCGTACAGAAGATCAGCGAGATCTATCAGGAGAACTTTCTTGCCGAGAAGATGTTTTATGTGGCAACCGATGATGCGGACACCAACGTATCCGATGAGGAGGCACGGCAGGCAATCCTTGATAAGAAAGCAAAGACAGCGTCCGGTGCGGCAATTGGCACAGAGGAGGATGAGACTGCGATCACACAGGATATGATCAGTCAGCAGAAAGAGGTCATCATTCAGCAGCGTCAGTCAGACATGTTTGTCAAGAAATATAACCAGTGGCTGCAGGACAAGAAGGTTGATATCAATCAGAGTTTCTGGAATGATTTTTCCCTCTAGGAGAATGTCATTCCGGATCGTTTTGAAGGTGCAGCGTGCGGAGAAATTGTCTGCGGGAAAGGCTGTTTACAGCCGGGAGCAGATTTGTTATACTGAAAGTTAGGACAAAGAAAGCATAGGGACGAAAGAGAGGAATGTCAAATGGTGAAAGCAGAGCATGTTAATCCATTTATCTTATCCGTATGTAAGGTGGTCAAGGATGTGTGTATGATGGATCTGACCATCGGTAAGCCGGACGTGAAGAAGGAGGAGTATCCGGAGGATGCCTCTATCATTGAGCTTGGACTGGTCGGAGCACTGCAGGGCAAGGTGATCCTGAATATGGAGCATCCCACGGCATTGGAAATCATATCCAAAATGATGATGCAGCCGGTTGACACGATCGATGAGATCGGTCAGAGCGCGATCTCCGAGCTTGGTAATATGATCGCAGGCAATGCAGCGACCGTATTTGCCAGCAACAACATTCTGATCGACATCACGCCGCCGGATTATTATGAGGGAGGCCGGTATCAGGGCGAGGGGTGCCAGATGTTAAGCATTCCGTTCCGTTCGGATGCGGGAGCCATCTCGGTGGACATTTTTATAGCAGAATAACAGAACTGTCTGCGTACAGATCTGACACAGCATGTCAGTATTGCCGCGGCAGGATGATACAGGGATACAGCCGGCAGCAGATGCATGTCGGTTTTCTTCCGTTTCATAAGAGATAATAACAGATAAGAAAAGAGGATAAACATGGCAGGATTTAAACGATACCGCAAGGACGATCCGGTTTCGTATTCCCTCGGAATTACGTTGACCTTTGAGCTCCTTCGTTACAAGACAGAATATGTCAATAAGGTCTACGTCCACTCTGCAATGAAGGAGGGAGAAACCTACGACAAGCTTCGACGGATATGCGGGGAGGCAGGCATCCCGATCCGACAGACGGACAAGATCTTTCATGTTCTTTCCCAGAAAGAAAACTGCTATGTGATCGGAGAGTTTCGCAAGTTTGAGGATGTGCTTGATCCCAGGGCATCCCACATTGTACTTGTCAATCCGTCCAATGCGGGCAACATGGGAACGATCATGAGAAGTGCACTTGGCTTTGAACTTAATCAGATGGCGATCATCCGCCCGGCGGTCGATGCGTTTGATCCGAAGGTGGTCCGCGCATCCATGGGAGCGATCTTCTCCACGCGGTTTCAGTATTTCGACAGCTTCGACGAATATCTGGAGCAGTTCGGGGAGAGAGAATTATATCCGTTTATGCTGCAGGCAAAGATCACTTTGCCGGAGATCAGTCCATCCGGAACATACTCGTTGATCTTTGGCAACGAGGCAACAGGACTTCCGAGAGAATTTCTCGATATCGGAACCTCTGTGATCATTCCGCATTCCGACCGGATCGACAGTCTCAATCTGCCGATTGCTGCAAGTATCGCCATGTATGCGGCACACAGTGCAGCCCGCCGGTAGGTGTTGACAACAAATGTATAATATATTATAGAAGAAAAGCAGTCCGGCATTTGCATAGCGAAGAGCCGATTCAATAAAAGAAATGGAGGATTATCATGGCAAAGATAGACATTATTTCAGGATTTTTAGGAGCAGGAAAGACCACACTGATCAAGAAGCTGATCGCGGAAGCATTTCCGGGCGAGAAGCTGGTACTCATAGAGAATGAATTTGGAGAGATCGGAATCGACGGCGGTTTCTTAAAGGAAGCCGGTATCCAGATCACCGAGATGAACTCCGGCTGTATTTGCTGTTCTCTGGTAGGAGACTTTGGTGCCGCCTTAAAGGAAGTGCTTGAGAAGTATTCTCCGGACCGTGTTATCATTGAGCCGTCCGGCGTTGGTAAGCTTTCCGATGTCATCAAGGCAGTACAGAATATCGGTGATGGCGTGGTGATCAACAGCACCGCAGTCGTTGTTGATGCACAGAAATGCAAAATGTATATGAAGAATTACGGGGAGTTTTATAACAACCAGATCGAATATGCCGGCACAGTTATCTTAAGTCGTACCCAGAAGGTATCCGATGACAAGCTTGACACCTGCGTCAAGATGATCCGCGAGAAGAACGATGAGGCATCCATCATCACAACACCATGGGATGATATTAACGGCAAGAATATTCTTGAGGCAATGGAGAAGGTAAACTCTCTCGAGAAGGAGCTTATGGAGGAGCATGAGCACCATCATCATGACGGAGAATGCTGCTGTGGACACCATCATGACCACGACGAACATCATCATGATCATGACGGAGAATGTGGCTGTGGACACCATCACGATCACGAGGAACATGAACATCACCATGACCATGACGGAGAATGTGGCTGCGGTCATCACCATGACCATCACGATGGCGAGTGTGGCTGCGGACATCATCACGACCATGAGGGCCATCATCATGCAGACGATGTGTTTACAAGCTGGGGCGTAGAAACAGCGCATAAGTTTACAGAGGACGAGCTGAAAGAGATCCTTGACAAGCTTGCAAAGGGCGGCGAGTACGGAGAAGTGCTTCGTGCCAAGGGTATCGTTACTCCTGCAGAGGGCGAGTGGTTCCACTTTGACCTGGTACCGGAGGAGACAGAGCTTCGCCGCGGCGCGGCTGATTATACCGGACGTATCTGTGTGATCGGTGCAAACCTGAACGAAGACAAGCTCAAAGAACTCTTCCACGTATAAAAGCTGCTTGACTAAGAAGAATAGAACGATGCAGATGCCGCAGAGCAGCACGATATGTGAAGCGTGAAAGATACACAGTGCATTTCATTGCGGCAGGTCATCTGCGGAATGGAGATTAATATGTTTGGAAAACAGAAACAGGAGATGATGGTATATGTCATCATGGGCTTTCTGGAGGCAGGAAAGACAAGCCTGATCAGAGACCTTCTGGTGGACGAGCTGTTTGATGACAAATCAAAAACACTGATCCTTGTATGTGAGGAAGGCGAGGAGGAATATCCGCAGGCATTGTTGGATCAGACACATGCGGCTTGTGAATACATTGAGGACGAAGAATCTTTCAATGGCAAAGTGATCGAGAAGTTCCTTAAAAAGCACCGCCCGGACCGCATCATTATCGAGTACAACGGAATGTGGCCGACCGTGCATATTCCGGAAATGTATGATTCTCTGGAGGAAATCTGCTTTGACAGAGAAGTATATTTCCAGACCATCGATGTGGTAAATGACGAAACATTCTTATTATATACCCGAAATATGCCGTCCATGATGGTAGAGCATTATAAGGTGTCAGAGATGGTCATCGTTAACCGCTGTACCGTGGAGAATACCAACAAGAATGCGATCCGCGGAAGCGTCAAGGCAGTCAATCCGCGAGCACAGATCGTGTATGAGTCAGAGGACGATGCCTTCTATGAGATGAAGGACGAGATGCCATTCGATGTCAATGCGGACGTGATCGACATCAAAGAGGATGACTTCGGTCTCTGGTATGTCGATATGATCGATCATCAGTCCATATATGATGGCAAGACACTGCATCTGACCGGACGGATACAGAAGGCAAAAGGACTGGAAGCAGGTTATGTAATATTTGGACGCCATGCAATGACCTGCTGTGCCGATGATGTGCAGTTTATCGGTTTCCTTTGTAAAGCAGATGACTGGTCCGGTTTTGCTAATGGCAGCTATGTCACGATCACGGCAAGACTTGAATTTAAGTTCCGCAAAGAGTACGGAGAAGAGGGACCTGTATTCTATGCCGAAGAGGTTACAGCCGCTCAGAAACCGAAAGAAGAACTCGTATATTTCAATTAGAATAGTCATTTATTGCGCTGTGTTCGCCTGCAGGATGGACGCAGCGCTTTTTAGTAAATTTTTCTTGTGCAAAACGACCTATGCGACGGTAAAAAAATACAAAGAAATGTAAAAAATAAACAAAATATTTCAAAATTATGGCGGTTTTGGACATAAAACACAAAAATGGACGATTCGGATTGGTAAAATTGTATATATCTTATTTGTTGAAAAGTTGATATTATATTATGCGTAATGGAAGTGGTATAGCTGTCGGCAGTTGCGGATGCCGAAGGTTATGTTCACTTCTTAAAAATCAAACATACCCAAAACGATATTGGGGGAAAATTTAAGGAGGAAAAGAAATGAAGTTAACAAAAGGAATGAAGAAAGCTCTTTCCTTGCTTCTGTCTGCTGCTATGGTAGTAACAGGAGTAAACGTAACTACAAACGCAGCTAGTGCTGAAGATGCAGCTCCATCATTCACATGGACAAATACCAACACAAATAGCTGGGACAATGAATCAGTTGATGTTAAATTGGTAAATGGTGATGGTGAGTACACAGCAGAGTTTAAGACAGCTAAGGGTGCTACAGGTCTTAGAAATCTGGGATATGTAGAGAAAAATGCTGATTCTACACTTAAGATTACTGTTAAATCTGTAATCGTTAATGGTACTGAGTTCGAGACAAACAAAGTCATTGACATTACATCTGATACCAAGAATGGTATGGCTAACATCTGGGATGGTAAGTCTCCGGGAAATGTTCTTTACACAAATGGCAACAAGGATCTTAACTGCACAAAAGATGAGATTTCATATCGTGAGGATGGAACAGTTGTAAATATCGAGACTCTTTCTTATGTATTTGCTGTAACTGGCGTAACTCCAGCTGAGACAGGTGAGCCATCTAAGAATCCGGCTACAGAGACACCGGTTGTAACAGAACCTGCTAAGGTTACAACAACACCGGCTGTAACAACAGCTCCATCAGCAGAGCCAACTGTAGAGCCGACAGAAGCACCAACAGACCCTCCTGCAAAGGATGCACCAGCAGATCTTGACAAAGGTCATCAGGCATTCCTGATGTTCACAGACAGTAATTGGGGCTGGGGATGCTGGAATGCGAATAAGGGTGAAGACGCTGTTGTAACCGGTAACGGTACATATACAGTATCTATCAAGAAGTCTGATTTCAAGTCTACTGATGTAGCTGAACCGGCTAAGGGTGCTACAGTATTCTGTGTAGATATCTCTGGACTTTGCAACTCTGATAAGATGGACGCTTCTAAGGCAGCTATCTCTAACGTTATCATCAAGGCTGATGATAAGGTATTCAAAGCTGACGAGACAAAGATGTACGAAGGAGACATCGAGGGCAAAGGCAACTACCGTCTTGAGATCTGCAACCAGTATGGTTGGGATAAGACAGGTGATTTCGTTACAAAGGACGAGTTCGATCCTAACGGCGAGTTCGGTTTCGAGGAGTCTCTTTCTGTAACATTTACTGTAACTGGTATCCAGGAAGGTAAGACACCTGAGAAGGCATTTTTGACAACAGATGCAGAGGGCAATGAAGTATCTGTTGTATCAGCAGTAGGCGTTAGAGCAGCTGAGGCAGCTAAGATCACTCCGGCTCCTAAGGCTACAGCTAAAGCCCCTGTTGCTAAGACAGCAACACCAGCAGGCGTTAAGACAGCTACACCAGCAGCTGTTTCTACAAAGTCTGTACTTGGTACAAGCAAGCTTACAACCGCTAAGAAGATGGTAGTAGTAGCTCCTGGCAAGTCTGTAAAGGTTGGATTCAAGGCTACAGCAGCTAAGAATACATCCGGTGCAGCAATCGTTAAGGCTACAACAGCTTCTAAGAAGGTTGCAACTGTAAAGGTTAAAGGTAAGAAGGTAACAATCAAGGTTCCTAAGAAGGCTGTAAAGGGTGCTTCTACAACAGTTACTCTGAAGTCTACAAAGGCAAATGGTAAGGCTATCTCTGCTAAGATCAAGGTTTATGTCCGCAACTCAGCCAAGAAGGTTAAAGCAGCTAAGAAGGCTATCACCGTTAAGAAGGGTAAGACAGCTAAGTTAGTTATCAAGGCATCTAAGGTTCAGAATAAGAAGAAAGCTTTCGTTGATACAATCACCGTTAAGGGCAAAGTTCTTAAGCTGACAAACGTTAAGTATGCTAAGGGTAAAGCAACTCTTACTCTGAAGGGTGCTAAGAAGGCTAAGAAGAAAGCCGTTACTATTAAGGTTGGTAGCAAGAAGGTTAAAGTTAAAGCTACTGTAAAATAATAGTTCACTTCTATTACAAATAAAAGAGCTTTCAAAAGGAAAGGGGATGCCCGTTGGGTGTCCTCTTTTTCTGTTCTGTAAACCGTGCCGGATCCCTCTTAATGCTGTCGGATTACTGACTAAGACTTCCCATACCTCAAATTGATGTATGGGAAGTCTTAGTTACTGAATAAAGCGATTTTACTGATGAAGCGAATATTTCTTTGTGTGATGTCCGGTGAAGGCGGAGGTAGTGATAATAGAGCTGGGGGCGATAACGTATCATCCATCCCTAATTGCTAGGGAGGAAAATTCGCTGCATTTGCAAAAATTAACAGAAAGTTTACGAATTATCTGCCGGGAGATTTTCCCCATTTGATTGTGGAATCAAAAAAAATCAGAATTATTTTCTGCAATTCAGGAAATAAAATAGAAAATCGTGTCGATTCATCAAGAAAACCGCAAATTTTTATGTGCCGTAAAGCCAGTGTTTATGCGGGTTCCGGTAAAAACAAGAAAAAAATCGAAAAAACTTTCAAAAAAGTGTTGACAAGTTATGGTAAGCGTGATAATATATATCTCGCTGACGCAGAAAAGAGTCAGTCAGAAACAAGCGGGAACGCTTGAGAGAAGCTTGATAATTGAACAGTAAAACAACCCTGAA
>ERZ780223.1061-NODE-1061-length-28441-cov-39.640140_pt1 | contig 28441 bp, 27 predicted proteins | sample MGYA00511016_ERZ780223 | MGnify/ENA primary metagenome ERZ780223 (study PRJEB29588, sample SAMEA2159032) | human gut metagenome | biome: human gut; feature: human-associated habitat; material: faeces | place: Denmark | collected 2008/2010 ... | reverse complement strand
CATATCAAGCTGATAATCGTAAAGCTGCCTCTCCTTCATACCATTCTGCTTTAGCGCATCCAGCTCATGCGCAGAAAAAGAAGATTCATACCCAAAAACGCCAAGGCTGCATTGATGTTTCAATGCAACCTTAGATGTATATAAAATCAGGGAACTTGATAATTGTTTACTATTCCCCTATTTTTCCAAAAAAATCAAATAAAAACGTAGATAAAGTCAGTTCAAGTAGTTTGCAGAAAAAAAAGCGCACCTATATCTCTATCGTGTCCACACAGCAATAGCCACAAAAAAACAAAGAGCCATAGCGGAAGAAAAATCAAATCTGCGGCCTTACTGTCATAAGAATGCCAGAGCTGACAACAAGGTCTGCCACCCAAATATCACCAGGGCAAACCACAACGCCACTGAACGCACTCTCAATCTTAGTCATAGAACGTAGCAAAATTCGAGAAGTCCGTCATGATAAGCTTCATGATACGGTCAAAATAGTTACCACGAATCAGACCATCAGCATCCTGGAGCGTTAAGTTCTTCTCATCAACCTGCGACGAAAACTCACCATCCTTGATTTCCCAAACAGAGACCTCTTTTGGATCAATCCAACTATCCTCATTAGCCTTTAGCTCAGATATTTCGCTGGGTATTTTATCCTTCACTTTATAACCAAGCATACAGTTGTTGAGAGCATAGAGCACATACGGACTATGCGTAGCTATAAACAGATGATCCTCATGCAGTGCAGCATTCTTCAATAGCGCATACACCAATTCCACCTGCGTCAAAGGAAACAAATTCTGCTCCGGCTCTTCAAGATAAATATCTGAATGCGATGTTTGCGTATAAGCCAATACAAGTTGTTTGAATTCATCAAAATCCGCATCCGAGGCAAACATTCGCTTCGTCACTCCAACCTTGCCAAAGACTACTTTTCCCTCTTCCCCAGCTTTTTTTGCCGCTTTCTTATATTTGCAGTCATAGATATGCTGTGCTATCTCCTCGTTCTCTGTCTCAGTCCTCGAACTTGACATTTCTTGAGGATAGTATTGCTTCCTAAATAGATAGTCCAAATACACCCACATCGGAATCACCGACTGAAGGCCACTCGAAGCATCCGTCAAGTCCATGCGCTTTTTATCATTCAGCAAAATATAGTCTTTATCGGTCTGCTTGTCATAAAAGAAGCGCACCCCAAGATTCAAGATCGGCAACACCGCATCATCCCCGCACAACTTATGCGCATAAGCCCAATCCGCAATAAAACTCTTCAAATTGGTGGAATCCATCTTCACGTCAAACCAATTAGGAATGGACGAGACCAAATTCCTTTCTGCCGGTATATAGGAGACACGCGGTCGCTTGTAGTCGAATCGCTTTTTCGCGTTACCCCAGCGGAGATCAAATGTCTCGTTCGCAAAGTCAATCACGAAAACCATATAATCACTTCTGTACTCTATACGGCTATCCTCGTGCAAGAACCCCTTTAGTTTATGAAACGCAAGTAAATTCTCCCTTACATATTCAAAATCAGCAAAGCCATTTTTCCCCTGCTCCAACTGAATCCTTTTTTCAGCCCAGGCACAAAAGCAAGCAACCTTCAGAATACAACTCTTGCCAGCACTCTGAGGGCCAATTACCACATTGATGCGTTTCAGCACCAAATCCACATGTTTTACAGGGCCTATATGATGAATCACCAGTTTTCTCATTTTCTTGCTCTTCCTTTTGATTATAAAGCGCTCTGCAAAGTTACGGAATACTCTTCACACTGGCAAGAATAATACAACAAGAATGATATTCAGAGTATTATTAAACTGAATTTTCAAAAACGATTTGCTTTATATTGTCCCTACATGTTGCTTCCATCCTCAGCATACGCTCCATCCCTCCCCTCAAACACCACGCACGGCTCTATCACATCCACGCTATGCCATACCCCCTTCGGGATCTGGCACCCATACCGAGCCTCAGCAGGACACAGACGGATGCGGCGTACCTCGCGGTAATCGACCTTGCGCACTATGTCCTGTACATCCATTCCCTGCGGGAGTCCATGGGGAGCGGCCGGCTCATACCCTACGATCTCCTCGTAGAGCACCACGTCCAACTTGCCACACAAGCAGAGGACCGTCTCCGTCGTCGCCTCATGCCGATGAATCGGCACCTGCGTACCGGGCAGCAATGCGCAGAGCGCACGCTGCCCAGTCTCCTGTGGCGATGTGCGCAAATCACACACCTGCCGCCGACGAGGACCGCCCACTGCTTGCTCAAACAAGGCACCTAAGAAATCCTTGTCAAACTCCATCATTTTTTCCTCAGAGCAATATACTACAAATGAGAAACGATATCGACGAAGTTCTCGATCACATACTCCAGATCCTCTTCCGTCATTTTGGTGTTCAACGGCAACGTGATCTCGTTCTCAAACAAATGATAAGCATTCGGGAAATCTTTGATATCGAAGCCCAACTTCTTGTAGGCCGTCATCATCGGCAGCGGCTTGTAGTGGACATTCGTGGCAATGCCCCGCTCCGCCATCTGCTCTATCACCCGATTCGCCTCCTCGCGCGTCTTGCCCAGCAGGCGCACCAGATACAGATGCCCCGAAGAAGCATAGTCCGCACCATAGTGATGCAGCACCGCCACGTTCAGCGATCGGAAAGCCTCATCGTAGCGCGCTATCATCTCGCGGCGACGCTCCAACATCCCCTGGTAACGCTCCATCTGCACCAGACCAATGGCAGCTGCCACGTCCGTCATGTTACACTTATACCACGTCCCGATGATGTCATACTCCCAGGCACCCACCTTCGTCTTCGCCAGCGCATCCTTGTTCTGACCGTGCAGACTCAACAACTGCGCCTTGCGATACAGGTTCTCGTTCCACGTCTCGCCCGCTATCTCCGGCACACCGCTAAACGTATTCTCCATCTGCTTGTCCAAGTCCTTCACCACCTGCTCGTTGCCGAAAGGCAGATGCCACGTCAGCGCACCACCCTCCGCCGTCGTGAAGTTCTTCACGGCATGAAAACTAAAGGAAGAGAAGTCAGCGATCGATCCCACCTTCTTTCCCTTGCGCGTAGCACCGAAGGCATGGGCCGCATCACAACAGATTGCTATGCGCCCCAGCATCCTCTGCAGGTCCGTCTTCGGAACAAACAAGTCCCTCTTGCGCTCCACGATCGCAAACAGACGGTCGTAGTCACACGGGATACCCGCCAGATCCACCGGGATAATCGCCTTCGTTCGCGGCGTGATAGCCCGCTCCACGGCCTCATAGTCCATCTCCAGACAGTCCTTCTGCACATCCACGAAGACCAAGGTAGCCCCCACATGCGTCACCACCGACGCACTCGCCGTATAGGTATAAGCCGGGACGATCACCTCGTCACCCGCGCCAATCCCCAGCAGCCGCAGGGCCATTTCCCCACACGCCGTCTGTGATCCGAGGCAGACCGCTTTATCTACCCCTACAAACGCAGCCACTTCCTTTTCCAGTTTCTTCGTACGCGGTCCGGTGGTAATCCACCCAGACAGTATGGCGTCGCGTACTTCCGCAGCCTCCGCCTCCGTCATGTCAGGCGGAGAGAAAGGCACATTACGCAGTTTCATTGTCATAAACAAAAATATTTAGTTGATGAATATTTCTCACAGCGAGGGCTTCAGCACATGGCTCCACAGTTGCGTACACAGCGAGACCGCCGCACGCTCCCGATACACCATGTCGTGCTTCCATCGGTTCGCATACCACCGACGAAAGCGAAAAGCCACCTCCCTCATCCTGTTCTTGTGTTCTTCTGGCTCCACTTCGGGAACCAATATATCCTGTATGCTTCGATCCACCAGCGCCTCGTCAACAGGCAAGTCAGGAAAGTTCGAAGCCTCAAAGCCCAGATACCGCACACAGATAGCATTCAGCACCGCCAGATACGGCCTCATCCCCACCCTGTCCAGCTGCGTCAACAGCCAAGGCCAGTCCACGGGATGCCTCCTGACGTAGAATGCCCAGTCCAAGACGATACGCAGGCTGATATCCACCGAGGCAAAATGCTCCCCACTATGGCGCAGCAGATACAGCGAGTTGAAGCGTGCAGAAGGCAAGGAGACGTTCACTATTCCCGATGGCTCCACCTCGTCAAGCTGCCCCTGCAAGATAGCCTCTATCTCGGCAGTCGAACGATGCGCATGTACATTGAGGAAACTATAATGGTTCTCCACCATCGTCTGCCTCAGTTGAAACACCGAGTGCTTATGGTGCGAGTTGTCTATCTCCACCCCAAACCGCGCCTGCAACCGCTCGTCCGCTTCCTGCTGTTTGCCAAAGAGAAAGATGTCGATATCCCCCGTCGGGCGATGCTTCGGCACAGGCCATGCCAGCGACAGCCCATACCCCTTCAGGAGCAGCATACGCACCCCCATCTCGGCATAGAAAGCAGCAAGACCCACTATCACCTGCCTGTGGTGCTCATACATCCGCTCCATGCGCATCACCATTCCCATCCACTCGAGCACCACCTCCTTCGGCGGACGCTGTCCAGCGGGAAGTTTCTCGACCACGTCAAAGACGATACCTCCCACCCCTTGGCGGAAAGCCCGCTCCTTGATCTCCCGCCAGTCGATATCGGCAGGCAGATCCACAACCTCCTCCCTCACCGCCATCCGCAGCAGGAGCAGCAGTGCCCGGTCGTTATTTCCCACGACACACGCTCTTGATGACCTCCACATACTTTTGAGTACCCACCTCGCGCGTCAGGTTGTCCATCACAAACTGCCGTCCGTTCCGTCCATACCTCCTGCAGAGTTCACGGTTCTCATAGAGCGAGATGATCGACTGCTTAAACGCCTCCTTGTCCCCCGCCTTGGTGAAGATGCCACATTCGTTGCCCGCCAAAATATCCTTCAACTCATTCTCGTCGAAGTTGGCCAGCACAGGCCGCGATGCCGACATGATACTCCACGTCTTGCTCGGCACACTATTAGCACCCACCCCAGGCTTCGAGATGACGAGGCCCGCATCCCCCAGCGAGAATACATAGCTGATGTCCTCGTAGGGCTGAAACGGCAGCATCGTCACGTTCGTCAGCCCGTCGCGCACCACGATCTCCTCCACCTGCTTCTTATAGGCACCTTCGCCCACCAGCACCAGCCCAATCTCCGGATGCGACACCTTCAGTTCCTTCATCACCTCCAGCAGCATATCCATATTCTGCGTCAGTCCGATGTTACCCGAATACTCGATGTAGAACTTCCCTCGGTCCAAATGATACTTGTCAAAGAGTTTGTTCTTCCCACGCGGCACATCCACCACGGCGTTCTGATCCACCCAGTTATAGACCACCACGATCTTATCCTCGGGCACGCCCTTCGCCATGATATTCTTCTTGAAGTCCTCTGAGATAACAATAATCTTATCCGCATGCTTATAGGTAAAGTCCTCGATGACTCGCCCTATCTTCCAAAGAAGCCCACCTTTCTTAGCAAGACCTGTACCTGCAAGAGAGTCTGGGAATATATCCTGCAGGCAGTACACGAAAGGAATTCCTCTGATTTTTTTTATAAATGCTCCAAGCATACCCTGAATAGGAGGTGTTGACTCCAAATACACACAGTCCACATGATCCTCCTTCAGACCATACCATAGCTGAATTATCCAGTTTAAAGAATAACGCAAAGCCCGAAGCAAAGCATTCTTACCCTCCCGATACATGGCAAATCGGTGAATACGCAATTTGCCATCATACAACAATTCCTCCTTTTTATTCTTATACTTCTCATACTCCTCGTCAGAAAGTCCACGGGTAGGACGAGAAGCATGTATTACCATATCAAAATTTTCTTTGGCAAAAGCCTCCAATCTATTCTCTACAAGATAGATGGAAGCTGCTTTTTCTGGCAAGAAATAGCCAGTTAATTGTAATACCTTCATTCGGTTTAGACGGTTTCAAATTTCACACTTTCAATCAGTCTCTCAGCGAGTTCTATAGCCTTTTGCGGAGTTTTTTCTGTTACAATGACATGCCCTGATCGACATAAACTGCTTGTCACTGCAGGTATCACATCCCCCTCCTTTGGATAAATCTCCCAAAGATACACATGGGGATTATTCAATACCTCCGTATTAGAAATACTCACAAGTTTTCCAGGCTTCGGACAGAAATAACGGATACACACACCCTTGGGCTCTTCTTTGGCACTTAAGTCAGGTTCCACACCCAAAGCCACATCAATAGCCGCTGCCACCATATCAACGCCCGTACTCAAATGAGTCAACTCTGTAGAAATAAAATCTCCGCCAAGGCGCGCGCCAACCTCCATCAAATACGCCTTACCGTTCATCAACTTAGCCTCAGCATGACAAGCACAATTGTTCACACCCAAAGCCCTCACGCCAGCAACCGCAGCAGCTTTCAGCGTTTCTACATCAGTAGCAGAAAAACATGAAGGTTGATTATGCCCCAACTCCACAAAATGTGGAGCACCCGTCGTTTTCTTGTCCGTCACGGTCAGCACATGAATATCACCTCGCCAAACGATCATCTCTATAGAAAACTCGGGGCCCTCTATAAACTGCTCTATCAATACAGAATGATCCCGACTTTCACTTAGTGCCTCATCATAAGCTCTGATGAAATCACCCTTATCCATATTACGAGAGACCTTTGCAATACCTCTTGAACCCGAATTGCGCGACGGTTTCAATATCGCATCGGTATCAAACTCATTCTGTAAACGACTCCAAGCGTCCTCAGCATCTTGAGCTAAAATGCTTTTAGGAGAAGGCGCGTTTCCTTTTTCAAAAGCCTTGCGCATTAGATGCTTATTAGTGGCGCAAATAGCCTGTTCGCGACTAATACCTGACAGTCCTAATTCATCGTTAATTCGACCCATAACTGCCATACTTACCTCCGAACAAGGATGTATAACCCCATCTACATGTTCATCGCGAGCAATTTTTAGCATAGTCTCTTCATTGACTATATCAGCACATATAGCCTTGTCGGCGACGTTAAATCCTGGAGCTTTAGGATTTCCATCTACAGCGAGCACATAATAGCCCATACTTTTGGCCTTTTCAATTACATCTATTTGCAATAATCCAGCGGCCAATACCATTATTTTTTTCATCATGTCAAAGAGCGAATCGTTTCAATAAGTAAACTAACAAATACCCCCTAGAGAGACAAGCAAACGTTTCCGCAAAGGATCGTCTTGCCACCCAGAGTAAAAAAAGAGGAATAAGGACCGCATAGAGATTATTCAAACCCTATGCAGTCCTTCATCTTATGCTCTATACACATCTTTATGTGACAAGACTGCCATCACAGTCAACCAAAGAACTTTTATATCAAATAGAAAACTTAAATGTTCTACATAATATATGTCTGCTTGCAGCTTTTCTTTGGTACCAACAGAGTTTCTGTTGATAGCTTGATTCCATCCTGTAATGCCTGGACGAACCGTTAAGATTACACGCTCCTCTGGAGTATAATGCTCTAAATAGAAAGCCGAATCAGGACGAGGCCCTATCAAAGCCATATCCCCTATCAACACATTCAGAAGTTGTGGAATCTCATCAATACTTGTTCTACGCAAAAATCTACCTACCTTAGTGACACGAGGATCATCAGCCGCATTGTAAGTGCTGCCATCCTCCATGCGAAGGTCCGGAGCATTGACAATCATAGAACGAAATTTATACATTTTGAAAATGCGTCCGTTCTTTCCAATGCGTGAGGCCATGTGAAACAGAGGCCCACCATCATCACACTTGATAGCAATCCAAACTCCAATACAAACCAATAATACAAAAGGGAACGCACAAAGTGCTATGCAGAAGTCAAAAAGCCGCTTAAAACAATTCTTGTACATTACGTTTTGTATTAATAGCAGAACAAGTCACGATAAAGATTATTATCCCAATCCTTCTTAAAGTCCTCCATCATTTGGCGATAGGTCTTAAACTTGGGTTCAAACCCGAAATCCCTTTTAGCTTTTTCCATAGAAAAAAGATAAGAAGTCGTGTTATTGGGAATCTCTGGCTTATAAATGATTTTCGATCGACGTCCGTCAGCAGGACCAAATACATCTCTCATCACCTCTGCCTGCTCCTGCAGAGTAACACCACCACCCGCAGTCATATTATACAATCCGTATGTATTCTCGCTCTTGATGGCAAGATAAAACGCATGAGCTATATCCTTCACATAGCCCACATCACGAATCATCTTTGCATTTCCAAATATCGTGATATCTTCGGCTTTTTCCGCCTTTTCCATAAATATTTGGAATCCAGACTTCTTCATTTCTCCATTCACATAAAGACTCATGTGCGGTGTCACGCCAAAAACAGTTGGAAAACGGAACACTGCATTTTTCATTCCATGCTGCTGGTTGTAGTATTCCATTACGTCGTTAGCAGCATTCTTGGAGATTGTGTAAACAGAGTGGTCCCCTGTAAAGAAGAAATTGCGTGGTTCTTCCTCCGTCAATCTACGCTCACCATTCCATGCCCCACGAACATCACCATACGAACATGTAGAAATAACACGCTTGATACCATTCTTTCGACAGTACTCTAAGCAATTAATCGTGCCAATTGTGTTGATACGAAAATAATCAGCTGCATTTTCATCCACATCAAGATTGACTGGCGCATTGGCAGGAAGCAAACCAGCCAATAATATAACACCCTCTACATTTTGCGTGGGCAACTGATTGAAATCCTCCTCCTTATCAAGGTCAAGGTTCACATATTTCACTCCAAGTGCTTCATAGTGTTCCTTAAAACGATCCTTTCTTCCCGTTACCAACACTTCACATCCTTGGTTTACCAATTCCGTGACGGTATGCACACCAATAAAACTTGTTGCTCCAATTACGATAATCATGGTTTCTTACTTAAAAATTTCACATTTATCATTAACACTCTATTTGAAATATGACATTATGCAAATGACCATATTGTTTTTTTGTGATTCCTACGACTACATCATTTAGCTCGCCCCTTTAGAATAAGGACAAAGCATCCGCTTTGACCAACGCACGCTGACCAAAAAGTGATACCATACAACAGCAAGGGAATACGATTCCCCGATGTATGGCTAAGCAAAAATATGGTTACAAAACGCTTCCCTTATGGGAAACTATAGACAGTTTTAGGATTCAAAGTTCCTCATCATGGTATCGCTCCATGCCCTGCCGCCACTCGGATGAGGATAAGATATTACTTCGCTACAAGTTCAGAAGCCCGAGTAGCAAAGGAAGAAAGGCCACCCCATTCGCTCACGACGGGTTGATCGTCCAAAGCATCAAGGGAGGAAATATCAACACTCTCCACCTTTTCACCCTTTCTTTCAAAAGCGTAGGTTCTGATAGACTTGTAAAAGATGCCAGCAAAGATACCAGCCCCTTTCCCCGATACATCAAAGAGTTTTGCCAATCCTGCCTCTCGGTTATTATTAGCCGATCTTTTTAGGATGTTGAAAGCCCACACAAACTCGAGAGGGACGGTAGAGTGCGTAGATACGATGACCTTTTTGCCCATCTGTACCAACTCCAGTATTTCCAACAGTACCGACATGATCGCTTTGGGATGAAGTCCCATCTCTGGCTCCTCTATCACAATATAATCATACTGGTCTTTGTTGAGCAGCTGCATAGGAGGCCCCGACACACAGTAGAAGCCCATCAGCAAGGGCATAAATTCCTTCTGTCCTGCACTCCATGTCATAAACGGCATATCCATCCCGTCCACCTTCATACGCATTTTGCGCTGTCCATTCTCATTTTCAAGTTCCACCCTTCCACCATGAAAAATAGAAGAATCAAAAGACCTCTTCTGCGCATTCTTCAGGCGAGTCTTAACGGGAAACAAGGTAGTATTCCCTCCCAAGCCTATCGACATAAACACACGCAGAATCTCACTAAACTGGCGCAACACATAAGGAGCCGTAGGGTCAAACTCTGAAAACGCCTTGGGCCGCCCATCCGAAATGCTAAACACCCTTTGAGCAGGTATGTAGAAAACCTTCTCCTCCGCCTCCTTCACCTTATTCTTCATCAACGAAATGACAGCAGAAGCCTCTCGTCCGTCATAAACTATTTTGGTGTTCTCCCCCCAAATGCCAGCCATACCATTGCCGAAGTACGCCTCCAACAAATAGGAAACGTTACTCTTGCTGATGATATAATTATACTTCCTCAGCGTCTCGACAATGGCTTCCTTGTCTTCCAACAGTTTCAGCAGTTCAAGATACAGGCTTTTACCCGAAGCTTGCGCTCCGACAAGAATGGTAAGGTCACCAAATTCCACATGAGCCTTGCCTATCGGTCCAAAGTTTTCTACTTTCAGTTCATTCATATCTCAAATGTCAAATGAAGTCTGCAAATATACACTTTCCTTTGCTTCCCTGCAAATTTTCCCCAAAATTTCTTGCCGGACCGCAGTTGTAGTTCTAGTTGTTTCCCTCACCAGCATGTATTTGAGCATAGAATTGATCAGCAATTCAGGGTGAAGATGCTAAAACATATCAAACATTTCAGAAAATTCTTTCCTACATTTTTTGTCATAGCCTTGTCTCCAAATATGTAGTCAATATTTTTTTCACTCTCAGTTTCTGTGCGTATTCATGAAGTAAAGACACATTGCGGGTCTCCTTTTTGAGATAGTTGTCTATCACCTCACCGCAAACATCAAGCCCAATCTTGTTTCGGTACTTTACGGCATCACAGACTGTTCGCTCCATATCCGTAATGAGTACTTCGTATACTGATATGTTCTTCTTTACTATACCAAACTCCAAATTCTCCTTTTTCCAATAATAAAGGTCAATCGGGGGATATTCGGGCAAGCGCACCTTTCGTTTGGCTTCAATGGCAATGCAAGTAGCGGAAGGCACTTGTGTGGAAAGCCCATAATGAGCAAACGCACTATACAGGCAAAGCACTCCATGCGGAACTATACGCTCCACATCTATCATGTTATTTGCCAACGCAGACATTTCCACATAAACACCATTACGAATCCGCATAAGCGTTCCATCTTCTATTGCACGGCGAAGCTGTTCATACTCGCCACGGCTTTTCACTTCGCCTGTGGTTATGAACCCACCTCGCTGTTTGAGCGTGTCAATAATTTTACTTCTATCCATGCCACTCTTATTTTCGTGCAAAGATACAACTGCTTATTGAGAATAAAGAACGTTTTATGTTAAAAGTTACGGAGAATATGTGTGACATCCGTAAAACCTTACACTGCATCAAACAACGAGTACATCATCGCTGCCCGCCTGCAGGCATCCAAGTCTCGGCAGAACAAATAAGACTTCTTGCCCATCACCATGTCACGGATCAACCTTTCAGTATCCGTGTTGTCTATCGGCATCTCTATAAGCCCGAAGCTGCACTCGACACTGGTGTCAGCAGGAAGGATAAGCGTCACGCCATTGGGATAGACCAGTTTTAGATAAGGACTGCGGGAGGGGCGACCATTCGCAGCCACACGCATCTCTTTCGCCTCACTGTCGCCGATCACAACCTCGGCGAACTTTGGCTTGCTGTTGTTGAATGCTTTCTTGCTTTGTACCATAATTTGAACATTTTAAATTCTGGTGCAAAGGTGCGATACTTTCCCTATGTACACAATTCGGCTTTCACCGAATACTTACCGTGTACACGCTATAAGCACGTTGAAGGGCTTAGTTGCGGATTTGAGGCGTATCAAAGAATTCTTCCAAATCGTCAATTTCATCATCATTCAGCACCTCCTTTGATGTCTTAGGGAAAATGTCAGCTATGGACAGGGGCTGTACTTCTACAATATTTCCGCCCTCGTAGGAATAGGCACCTGACAAATCGTAATTTTTCCCTAAATTCTGATAACTGTCCTTTAACCTTACCAATTTTTCTCCCAGCGAATAATAGACAAGTGAGAAACCCATGTCAGCAAGATATTTATCCAAATACTCCTTTCGGATGACCATTCCACGTAACCTGTCTATTCGGATATTTACAGAGACGATTTCATTATTTGAGCATGCTCTTACGACACCTCTTTCCGCTGTATAAAGTTTGAGATGTTCCATGACATGATGGTTAGGCATACAGACTTCATGTAGCCATGCCTTAGATTTATCCAGACCAAACCAATTTTCCTGTAGTTGAGCTTCGTATGACAACGTCAACCCGAAACCTTCACCTTCGTGAATATGTTCTGTTTTCCACTCATTCTGATTACGTTTATAGGTCTCAGCCCATGGATATTCGTTCCACAAATATTCTATGCTTCCATTCCTACATTCGGGCATCCATCTTCCATAGAAATTTTGCTTTTTTGCCCATTCCCTGTAAGCCTCTAATTCTTCTTTCCTGACAAAACCGGCATTAGAATACAGGAACAGGTCTTTGACCGTATCGTTAACACCCTCCGTAGTATGTCCGTCATAGCAAGTCAACACTATCCATTCGCCACCCTCATAGTCTGTTAGTTTAAGTCGAGGTGAGGGCAATGGATAGCCAACTTCCATCCATTTCTCATTGTCAACATATGCGACATCCTCAATACCATTAGTAATAAAATCTACTACATCTTCTTCCCTTTCTGTCAACGTGGTTGGGTCGATGGTAGAATATTCAGGGGTTAACCATGGGTATGGTAAATCTGCCATTTCCTCTTTCGTTGGAAAGTCTGACCCATAATGCCTTTCTTTCAACACCGAACAATGGTCACACAGCAATGCGTCTGTTTTGTGCAAAGCCATCCATAGATATTTCTTCCCGAAGCGTTCTGTTTTGTTGTCGTATCTTGAATTACTGTAAATTCCTTTGTCCAAGTCTCCAAGTTTGTCATCCCATCCATATTCATCCATAATAATATTAGCCATAATATCCCTTATCTCCAGCAATGGGACTGGTATATAATCTACCCCATCTTTCTTGCAGAATACCGAAATGACACTATCAAAATTGGAACCAAGAATGTATCTGTTGAAGTCAGAGAAGCCACATAAAGTTTCATACAATCTTTTGGATCCGTCAGACATTCCGAAATAATCCTTGTTCTTCTCCAATGGTTTGTTTATCAAAGAAAACGGGTCTTTTGATTGGAATTGTATTTGTACTCGTTGCCAATAAGAACTATTACCACTCAAATAATCAGCATACTGAAAAATAAGCATTGTCCACTGTCTAACCAATATATCAGCAGGAGCATGTCCATTGGAATAGAATGTTTCCAGTGTCAACTCCGCCACTGCAGTGCATTCTTCCTTATCCCTATGTCGAAGCAAATGTCCATATATAGCACATACAATTATCTCCGTAACATACATATCATTACAAGAAGAAAACAACCGTAGTGCTACTTGCGACAATTCTGGAGCTTTATCAAATAAGGCAACTAAGTGTCTTAACAGTCGCCCTCGAATGAACGGATGAGTAGAAGTACACATCCACCCCAACAATATTAGATATTTCCAATAGTCCTTTTCCGTGATTTCTATCCTAAAATAATCATCGACATTTTCGGGCATGAATGCACTATATATATTGTTTACTGCTATTGTCCACTTCCTATCCCTTTCTGCCAATGACTCGCACAGAAGCCTCTCATGAGCCATCATGAAAACCTCTTCTGACAGCAATTTAAAAAGATTATGCAGAATACCTAACGAGAAAACCTGTTGATCAATCATCCACTTAAATACCAGTTCATTATTACTTGTACGATAATGCAAACTATCAAATAGGATATTCATTAGGTTCTTGTGTGCAAACAAATCCCTATTTAACAGCATTGGCATAAGCGACCATTCCGAAAACAGGGCAACAAGGAAACGTCTGTATAGAAAGTGCTTTTGACACTCCGACTTTTCTATAACATAATCAATTTTGGCTTCATCTTTCATCTGGCTCTTGCAAAAAGCGTCAGCCATGAGAAAATCTCCAATCTTTTGGAATCCGAACATCAGCCTTTCACCATCCGTTCCCGTTTCAAGCAGCAGGTTTTCTTTTATAGTCCAATAGAGCAGGCTTTTCCGCCATGTCCTGTATCGACATATTTGGTCAGCATAATGTCTTGCTTTTTCTCTCGGTACATCCTGACATGAATTATAGAACAGAGAATACATAGCCAACTTGTCCAGTAATTTTATTGTCACGTTTCGGTGAGAATCCTCATCCACACCGTCAGAAACAGCAATGTTCCGATAGCCAATATACTTCCTATATAGTTCTATATAAGAAAAATCGTATTTCAATAAACTCAAGTCATGGCTCACCACCTGACAGAAAATATTGAGAAACAATGGATTATTAAACTCACCCAAGAATCTCTCACGAATTGACATATCATCATCCTTTATCTTGTAATGAGCAAAGTATTTTTGTATCGCTTCCTGGACTTGTAATCCATATCCTTCCATTGTCATCTGCGAATTTTTTCCTATAACATCTGAAGATTCAAAGTCACCTTTCCTGTAGGTAACTATTACCCGCAGATTTCTTAATTCCTCGACCTTTAACTCTAAATTCTTTAATGCTATATTCCAGAATATATTTGTCGCCCCCTCGTTGATGGCATCAATAATGATGAGAGCGTTCGAATGCTGTTCTTCCATGGCTTCATCCAAATCTTCCAATGATTTGTTTTCCAATCCAGCCATTCGCGTCAACTGAAGTTCAAAATCTTCTTGAGAATTAAACCTGCTGCCGAACAACAGATACACATTCATACGTTGGGACAACCGTTGGGAAGTTGCACACATATAATGCGTGTTGCCTCAATGTCTCTTCATTTAGTGTGTAGTCTTTTACATTCTCTTCTTCAACCACTTCTTCATCAATCTGGGCAATTCTCATCAATGCCTCATAAATGGTTTCTTCGTGATTGTAATCTTCCATTTTCTGTTTAAACAGACATTTCCAAAACAATTTGCGGTATTTCTTGTCAAGTTGTTCCAATGCTGTCATTGAAGGAGAGAGAAATACTATTCTCCCCATATCATTGGCAAGTTGAATTACTGGAGATTGATCTGTAACATATTCCTTCTGCCAAACCGTTTTCCACTCATCATTCTGTAGTATGCATTCAGCCAGTGTCACAGCCTTCTGCTCATTAATATTTTGATTCATGATATCATCGACTATAGGCAGTTGACCATAGAGTCTGATCACATTTTCCTTCATCTTTTTCGTCCAAGTTTTTACGGTGTCTTCATTCCTTTGGTAGCAGTTGTAGATTATATGACCAATCACGAGGTCATGGTTTTGTGACAACATCGATACCAAACCATTAATATGGTCATTGTCAATGTGTGTAACTATCAGATAATCAATCTTATTTTTCAACTCATTCCGTACAAAGAGGTCTATCTCATTCGTGTATTTACCGCAATCAACCATGATAAACATCTCGTCCTCACCATTCTTTAGAACAAGGAAAAGACAATCACCTGTACCACAAAAAAAAGTTCTAAATATAAATTTCATTTCAACCTTAATTCCGCAACTCTTTAGTTTAACGTTATTTATAACATCCTGAGCAACAATAAGTTGCTCAGGATGTTGCCATGTCAGAAATTTCACCTATCTTAGTGCTGCAATACGAAAGACGATAAAAAGTCAACAAGACATGGCAAAAATACAAATAAAATCCGAGAAACTCACTCCTTTTGGAGGAATATTTTCAATCATGGAGCAATTTGACTCCACATTGTCTTCTGTAATCGACTCAATCCTCGGTCTAAGGTGTAGATTGTTCCATTTCATGGCACGTTTTCTCGCCATGGCAGAGCTTAAGTAAACTTAGTTCTGCTCATCTGGTTTAACGAAAACCTTCGGTTATCAGTACAGCGAAATCATCCGTTCACCCATGAGTATCTACTTCTGTGGTGGCTCATGTGTTGAGGATGTCACTACTCATTTGATGAACCATCTCTCGCTTCATCCGACACTTCGCACTTGTAGCTCTGATACTATCCTCAGAGCGATAAAAGAGCTGACGCATGAAAACATTTCATACACATCAGATGCGGGTAAGAACTACGATTTCAATACGGCTGACACTCTCAATACTTTACTGCTCAATTGTATGTTTGCATCTGGCCAACTGAAAGAGGGTGAGATGTATGATGTTGATTTCGACCATCAGTTCATAGAGACAGAGAAGTATGATGCAAAGCCTACATACAAGAAGTTCTTTGGCTATCGCCCTGGCGTGGCGGTTATTGGCGACTTGATTGTCGGCATAGAGAATAGCGATGGCAACACAAATGTTCGTTTCCATCAGAAGGACACGCTGAAGAGATTTTTTGAGAGATTTGAACAGAACGGACTTACTATCAATCGTTTCAGAGCTGATTGTGGATCATGTTCCGAGGAAATCGTAGAAGAAGTAGAGAAACACTGCAAATCCTTTTATATCCGCGCAAACCGCTGCGGTTCGCTCTACAATGACGTTAGTGCTCAATTTAGGGCATAGCCCTTTGTATAGGCACTTTTGCAAGTGCCTATACATTGAGTTGTTAAAATTTCGGTTGCTTTTTAACTATTGGCATATTGCCAATCCAATTTTGTCTGGTCGCATACTGAAAAAATCCCTGCAACCGTTAAATATTTTAGTAAAAAACTTACCGAGGTACTCCCATGCAGACCGTCCCTGCATCTTCACCGTACTGATGATGCTATGATAAGTAGCTGCCATCTCCACCCCTTCGTCGCTGCCGAAGTGGAGCATGGCATTGCGCTGGGTGGTCAAAGGACGAATCGCACGCTCTGCCAGATTATTATCAATGGGAAAACTGCCGTCCTTTAGAAAAGCAAAGATGTTGTCCCAGAACTTATCAAGATACTTCAACGCTGCCCTCAAGTAAGGAGTAGTCTCAGAGGGGTCTTTGTCGAGCTCTATCTTAAGATGTTGCCTAAGAGTTATCAGCATTTCCTTTGACTCAAGGTCTTGACGACGTTTACCCCTTTCTTCTGGACTAAGGCCTTCCTTGTCGTATTGGTGTTCCCTACCATAAAAGAAATCCACACCTCTTAAAAAAGGAAGAGCTCGAACATCACCGGCTTGCTCCAGGGCCTTGTCCAACTTGGCTTTCCAATGAGCCATGCAGACTTGGTGTATGGCTTTCTTGAGATTAGGACTTTTCTGTATGGTGCTCAACTCGTCACCAATAAACACATAGGCATTATAGCCGTCAGTCATGACACTCTTCAGTTCGGCGTCACCGATAAAGTTGGTCAGCACATCACGACCACGCGAGCCATCCTCATAGAAGAAGATGACTGTCTGTTCGGCCTTGTTGACCAATACCCAAATATAACATTTCTTGTAATGGTCGTACTTGCGGACCTTGCACCATGTCTCGTCACAGTTTACTATAGAGTCTTTCTCCAACGCCACTTCCTTCAGTACCTTGACAAGCTCGTCAAGATACTTCTTGCCTTTCTTCAGCCAGTTACGGAGCGTATTGGCAGACACCTGCATACCCAAGTCGGTAAGCCAACGATGAAGAAGGCCGAAAGTAACATTTTTCACATAGACCTCGTATGCTATGGCTTGAAGAAACTCAGGAGTGACCTTGGTGCCGTCAAACTTTGTAACGATCTGTGGATTACCGACTACAGGGAAATAACCCCACTTGGGTTTCTTGCCCTTCTCGACATAGTGAACCAACTCGAAACGTTCTTCGACGATGCTTACATCAAGATGGAACACAGAGACCATCTTTTTCTCAAGTACACGTCCAGGGACTTTGGACAAGTCCGACTTATATTCCTTGGACGTTCCCTGAACTCCCATGGTTTTATAGGTGTCAGGACGATTAGACAAATCACGTGGCTTCTTCTCCTTAGGAGCTACTGCGGCTGGCGCCTCTGGTTTTTTATTGGCTACCGAGTCATCAGGCAGAGACGAAGACGTACCATCAAAATTCTCCTCGTCCTGGGCACGATCAGACTCTGCGTCCGAACGCTTTTTCTTGGAGCCGCTCATTTTGTCACCAAAGCGATTCTTGTTGGCAAACTTCAACTTCGCCTTCAAGTCATCCACCTTCCGTTCGGCGACCTTACGCTTCTTCATTTCGGAAGCCAAGCTATCTTTCAGATCTTGCATTTCTGACAACACGGCATCAAGCTTTGACAAGCGGGCATCATATTCCTTCTGCTTGTCCAAAAAATCCTGAAGTACCGCATCACGGGCACGAAGACCTAAATCAGCCTCACGAACTCGCTCAGCCAAATAGTTGATATAACGTTTTTGTTCTTCTGCTGTCATACCTTCGCTATAATCAAGAGCGGGACGCGAGATTGATTCTCGCGTCAGAAGTTCTTGCTTTTGTTCTATGACATGTCGCAGTTCGATCATCCGTAATGCTCTGATTTTCAGCTACAAAGGTAGCAAAAATATATGAGAAAAACGAATGAATCAGCGACATAATCATTTGATTTTCAATGTTTTAACTATTGAATTTACCAATAACAGCGCGACATCTCTCCAGTCTATTCTATAGACATGTTCATTACCTTCAGGCTCTACTTTCATAAACTGATGACCCGCCACAAACTTCTTCTCAAACAGACTATATGAGCGGTTGTCATACGTGAACAGCCGCACAATACGACGATCACGAGACATGACAATGAACACGTCGCCATCATCGGGCTCACGATGAAGTTGCTCGCGTATGATGGATAACACACGGCTATGCTTGCAGCGCATGTCGGTGAAATCACGGAGGTAATAGAAACGGTTTAATCCTGTTACATTAAGCATAGGCCCTCCAATTTCTCTATCAGTCGCTTCAACTCCTGATAGTTTAGGTTTTTCTGGGAGATATGCAATCCGTTGGTCATTCGCAACTCCACAAGGATACGAACACAAGAGGGCTTCGTCTCTGTAGAGGATTGCTCCGGCAAATGAGCTTCTTCCTTCGGATCTTTTTGACAAGAGGCCGGAAGACCATCCACCTTTACTTCCACAATCTTGTTGCGTGTATCCTTGTACCATTTGTAGAATATGTTATAAGGTACTTTATTACGGGAACAGAACTGTTCAATGGAGATGCCCTTCGGCATTGCCTCCGTCTGGTACTGGAAATAGAATCGTTCCAAATCTTCGCTGCTGTACATAAATCAATGTTTAAAATTTGGCAGCAAAGTTACACTTTTCAAAATTGAGCCCTAATTTGAGTGCTTACCGACCACAACTAAGAACAAAAGCCATGTATCTACCAAGCAAAAGCTTATCTTCTCACCCTTTTGAACCAACTCTAAGACCTCACCAACGGAAGAAAAGTTCCGCTGGTTGTGTCCCCCATATACACAATCATTTTCATAATCGTCCGTAGATCGTTATATTTTCATGCAAAAACTTGTCAAAAGACACTTTACGGAGAATACAATAATGATGCTGTATCAAGAGCGTTTCGTCTTAACCAACTCATTGTACAATTCAATGTAGTCTCTGAATCGCTCTTCCTTGTTATAATTATCCACTGCCCTTTTTCTACAAGCATCAGAATAGATCTGCTTCCCATTACAGAGAATAGTCTTTATGGCATCAAACAATCCTGTCATATCACCTCTTTCCACTGCCAATCCAGTATATTGATCTATAATTTCCGGACTACCACCAGCTCTATAAGTAACCACTGGCGTTCCACAAGCCAACGCCTCTATGTTTGTAGTTGGAAATGTATCATCATACGTAGGATTTACAAAAACATCTGCAGCAGAATAATACTCAGCCAATTCTCGCTGACTATTAGTGCGGGGAATACAGATCATATTGTCTGGGATCCCATCCATCCATTTAGTATTGACACCGACCACCACAACTTGAAATTCAGGAACTTTGGACAACTCGATAAACTCTTTTTTACCCTTGAATCCTGACGCAACAACACCCAAAATCATTTTCTTATCCTCCGCAATTCCCAAGCGAACTCGAAGATTTGTTGTTACAGGTTTAAACAACGTCAAATCTATTCCATTGTGAATAACTCGAATTTCATGACCATTTAATATCGAATCCTTTACCAAACCACCTAGCCATTGCGAAACAGGCACGACGACCATATTATTGACTCTTTCGTACAACTGTTTTTTGATTCGATAATTTTTACGGCTTCGATCTACAAGACGAGACTTGTATTGCGCCATTAGCTGAGGACAATGGTTACATTCCGTCTTCCACTTATAGCAACCTTTATTCTCAAAATGCGTGCAATGTCCCGTGAATGACCAGCAATCATGCAAGGTCCAGACTATTGGGATATTAGCCTTAGCCAAATATCTGAACAACACAGCTATATTTAAATAATAGCCATGCAAATTATGCAAATGAATGACGTCTGGTCTAATTCTCTTTATCCGATGTATAAGCCAATAGGTAGCTAATGTAGAACCAAAGCCATGCATTCCAAGATATTCTCCCTTTATAGCATGGATGATATTTCCAAACTTGGTACCTATCTGAAAAGACTTCACCTGGCTAGGATTAACATAACGCGCACCATGGGCTATATAACAATTCCATCCTTTAGACTCCGCCAATAGCGCAATCTGCTCTGCGATACGACCCGTTGACCCAGAATTTAAAGTAGTATTAATTTGAAGGAGAGTCGGTATATGCTTTTGAACCATATTAAAAAACTTCAAACTATCACCCGTTAGATGTTCAGCATTCAAGTCCGAATTCTGACCAGCCTAATATTATCACAAACTTTAACTAAGAGTTATAACAGATTCAAATTCTGTCTTATCACTCCCATCTGGTAATTAGGATTCCAATTCGTATCTATTTCCTCAAAACAGGCTTTTCTTACTTCTTCACGCTGCTTTTGTTTAGTCGCAAACCAACGACTAATAGTTGCTACTAAATCTTTTACATCATCCTTTTTAAAGAAATCACCAGTTACATTTTGCTTTATCGCCTCAAACTCCGGCATTTGCCAATCAAAATCATTGTGTGTAATTACTGGACAACCAAACACAAGTGCATGCATTGCCGTTAATCCCACATTACCAGGAGAAACACACAAATCTGCATTGTACACAAGCTCAGCATTTTTTCGCTCATCATAACAGGCCCCATAAAACCACACGTTTTTTTCTAGTTGCAATTTTATGACTCTTTGCGTAAGGTTTTCCCTTTCAACTCCATCCCCCACAAACACAAGGTTATATATTATTCCGGATTTCTTTAGTATCATAAGAGAATCTATCACCATATCCAACTTCTTAACTTTTGTCAAGCGGCCAATAAATATTATAGTTGGAAAATTGTTGTGAAAATGATTTGTATAGACATCAGAGGGCCTCATACGCTCACGCAATCCCTTCTGCTTAGCATAGTCAAGAGAGTTGTATATTACAAATAGTTTATTCTCGGGAACTCCCTTTTCTACCAGCAACCTCTTTGCCCTTACACCATATACAAATGTACCAGAAACATGGTGGAAAAGCCACAACTTCATTTGGGCTATTAAACCAGATTCTTTTCCATACCACCCATGAGTCCATATATAAACTCTTTTCTTAGGAAAAAAAGTATTAGCTAGCCAAAAGAACAACCAATCTGTAATAGAACGCACCTCTGCCAACATTAAAAAATTTTGATACTTCTTTTTGAACAACAGCCTAAGCATACCTTTTTTCCAATACATTTTATTTGGATTTCCAGTAGTTTTAAAGTATTGTACACTATTAAGCAAAGACGTATCCATTTCTTTGATATCGGACTTTGCTTCACAAAAATACCAATCACATTCATATTCTGCATCAATCGCAGAGAATACAGCCTCACGATAATGAGGAGCAGAATTAAAAATTAGGCATAGTTTCTTCATCATTTTATTCATAAAATCGGATATTATATATTTGTTTTTGATCACATAGAAATTGAACCCTAACTTGAGAGCTTACGGGATGTGCGACCATTCGCTGCCAAACGCAACACCTTCGCCCCAATGCTACTACTGCAACTCTGGAACTTTGGCTTTACCATGATTGGATAATTATTTGACTCGCTCTGAAGATTTAGAATTTAAATATTCGACGTAAAAGCGTTATGCTTTTCAAGGCGAACTATACAGGCTCTTACGAATTCTTACCCATTATTATCTCGGTACCTTCTTACTTTAGTTGAAAGCATTATACCCCATATCATCCATAACGGGAAACATTTAGCTCCTGGCCCAAAAGGTGGTTGTGCCTCAAACAAACTATCTAACATATAAGTCATCATCAATAGAAAAGCACACAAATCAAGTTGTTTGTTGGTATCTAACTTGTAAAGACATTCTTTCATTCTGTTCCCAATAAAAACAAAAACTATAATAGCACCCATTATTCCATATTGCGTTAAAATGATAATTGGAAAACAATCAAAATACTTATTCCCAATTCCTATAATAGGACTAGAGACAAACAAATCCACACATGTTTCCAATTGCTCAACTCTGCCAGAAGAAAGGGAGTTTAAATCTGATGAATCCCTGTTTGCAAACAATATGCCCTCTACAAGTGTTCTATAGAAAGACGGATTTGATAATATGTATATACACATAGCTATTATCGCTAGAAAAAAAACATATCTAACTTTTTTATTTTTATAGACAAACGTAAAGTAGCCCAGTACAAAAAAGAAGCCTAGCAAGGTTGCTCTTGATTTTAAAATAAACATAACATACAATAATATAACTATCAGACTGTATGCTACTATTTTTTGAGCAAAATTTGAAGGCCTAAAAAGCGTAAAAAGGATTATACAAGCAGAAAGAAAAATTTGCGCAGCAGAGTTCTTGTCGCCATAAGCATACACTATGGAAAACATATCAGCCCCTACAAGATATTTAACATATACGGAAATTCCGTATACTAAACTGGCAACAAAAAAGAAGAATGAAAGATTATTGAAAGATCTTTTAAAAGACTGTACGTGCATACCATAACAGTATGAAACAGATAATATAAATATTGATATACATATATTATAAGTATCAGCACCTATATAAGAAACGTTTGTAACAGCTTCGCAACACTGGCAATAAAAAACAAATATTAAAACAAAAATATAATAAGGGATTAGAATTCTATCTAAGAACAGTTTCGCGTTTGAAAGAAGATAGAATACAAATGGAATAAACCAAGATAACTTAAGGAGATCACTATTACCTATTTCCAACGCTATAAATACCTGAGACACTATACTGCATGCAACTGCAAAATAAAAACTCAAACTTTTCATCCTATTTTATCTTTATGTTATAGATAATCCACATTGTAAAGAAGAAGCCTAGTGAAATCACGACAGAACACCAAGCGTAACTAATGGCTCCATTATTCAATGTACGAACCGCTAACATATAGTACACTAAACCAACAAAAAACAAATCACGAACAAATCTTAGAAAAAACAAAAGCCAGGTTTTACCTTGCGCCATGAGCTCTGATTTAAAAACAGAAGTACAACTTTCGAGTATTGTTGTAAATACCATTACCCGAATTAATTCAGGCAAGCCCACAAATGTTTTACCATAAAAACTTGCAATAAAATTTGAACAAACATAGACTCCAACAAAGGGAATTATTGTAGTGCAAAGATTGACCAACAACATCTTGTTCACAGTTTTATCATGCTGCCTTTTATTACCTAAAGAACTAGACAAATATGACAACACAACATTACCAAGAAGTGAGGGTATCATTAACACTATCGAATTCCATTGAGCTCCGACAGAATAAATGCCTAGTTCTCCAACAGAAGCATATTTTGTCAATAACATTACTGCTGTCCAGTGACAAATAGTATATGAGCTTTCTTGTAAAGCTACAGGAAATGAAAATTTAAATAGTTCAAGTTTAAAGCTTCTACTTTTTTGCAATGTTAGACTCCTATTTTTTTCACGGATGGTTAAATAGTTCAACAGAGCATTAAAGAATTGTGAGGAAAGCAAAGTTAGAAGAGATCCTTTAAGACCCCAAAAATAGGTAAGAGGTATACACATTGCCAACATAAAGAATCCTGACAAGAAAGAATTTCTAGCTGTGATTTTAAAATCCTTAAAGCCAGCCAATATACCTATTTGTGTGGTAGTAATAGCTTTAAACACAACAACAATAGCTAAAGCTTGAAAAGCAATTTTTAATTCTGGAGCATTTACATAATTTGCTAACGGTCCAGAAAAAGACATTAAAACAACAGATATCAAGCCACTAAATAAAAGCGTAATAAACAACGAATCCCTAATTATACACCTAACATACTCACACTTCTCATTCATGAATTGAGCGATGTACTTTGTGGACGTAAAGCCTAAGCCAAAGGTTGCAAAAGAGGCAATGTAAAACATGGTGGTCTTCACAACACCATATTCCCCATATAAATCTTTTCCAAGGAATCGGGCTATTATTATACCAGCCAACAACATTAGGCCATTTCCAAGTCCATTCCCAAAAACTGCCCAAAAGGAGTCTTTGAATAGTTTACTATTAAGACACTTTTCTTTAATTTCCTTTAAACTCATATAGATGTAAGTATCCGGTGAACACCGTATTGCATAGGCTCAAACAAAGCAGTAAATTTGCACGGCGGCATTGTCATTGCCTTTTTTGAGACAAGCACAGGAGGTTTTGCCCTCCACCAGCTCATGCCAATGGGGAGTACACCTTGATTTGATTAAAATTTTAATTCATGTTTATCATCCCTCGTCTTCCCAAAACTCAGGAAGAAGAGTATAAAGTTTATCCTTGGGCGTCGTTTTTATGTTTTTCAGCACATAAGAGAGGCAACGCTCCGGATTTTTACCCAGTACCTTGCAGGCACCAAACAACGAGTACATCATCGCTGCCCGCCTGCAGGCATCCAGTCTTGGCAGAACAAATAAGACTTCTTGCCCATCACCATGTCACGAATCAACCTTTCAGTATCCGTGTTGTCTATCGGTTAGTGCTCAATTTAGGGCATAGCCCTTTGTATAGGCACTTTTGCAAGTGCCTATATATTGAGTTGTTAGGATTTCGCTTGTTTTTTAATTATTACATACATTTTCTTTGCTCGACAATTTAAAAGCAAGCTTTCATTGTTCTCACTTATCGAAAATGTTGGCATATTGCCAATCCAATTAATTTCATGATTTTCGGCTGCACTCGGCATAGCTCAAACAAGTTTGGCTCAGCACTCATTTGCACGAAAAATCGGTCTGGTCGCATGCTGAAAAAATCCCTGCGACCGTTAAATATTTTGGATAAAGTCTTCACGCTCAAGAATTCAAACAAGTTTGATTCTATTCGCTTAGTCAGACTTTTAGTAAAAAACTTACCGATGTACTCCCATGCAGACCGTCCCTGCATCTTCACCGTACTGATGATGCTATAATAAGTAGCTGCCATCTCCACCCCTTCGTCGCTGCCGAAGCGGAGTATTGCATTGCGCTGTGTAGTCAAAGGAGGAATCGCACGCTCTGCCAGATTATTATCAATGGGAAGACTGCCATCTTTTAGAAAAGCAAAGATATACATAACAGGCGCACTATACGACGGTTACGAGACATGACGATGAAGACGTCGGCATCATCGGGCTCACGATGAAGCTGCTCGCGTATAATGGATAACACACGACTATGTTTGCAGCGCATGTCGGTGAAATCACGGAGGTAATAGAAACGGTTTAATCCTGTTACATTAAGCATAGGCCCTCCAATTTCTCTATCAGTCGCTTCAACTCCTGATAGTTTAGGTTTTTCTGGGAGATATGCAATCCGTTGGTCATTCGCAACTCCACAAGGATACGAACACAAGAGCTCTTCTCCTCTGTCGTGGATTGTTCCGTTAAATGAGCTTCTTCCTTTGGATCTTTTTGACAAGAGGCCGGAAGACCATCCACATTTACTTCCACAATATTGTTGCGTGTATCCTTAGATAAGAAAGGCTGCACATCAACAATTCAAGCAAGCTTGATTGTTTTCGATTTGCACTTTCTTTGTACCATTTGTAGAATATGTTATAAGGTACTTTATTACGGGAACAGAACTGTTCAATGGAGATGCCCTTCGGCATTGCCTCCGTCTGGTACTGGAAATAGAATCGCTCCAAATCTTCGCTGCTGTACATAAATCAATGTTTAAAATTTGGCAGCTAAGTTACACCTTTCAAAATTGAGTCCTAATTTGAGTGCTTACCCATCACCTCACTTGTTTTCTCAACATAGATACATGGAAGCTTTATTCGATAGTCCTTATCCCCATCTTTCATGCGGGTAAGGATATCCTCTATGCACCTACCAAAATTCAAATTGTTCATCTTGTAGCTTTCATATAGAGAATACATGAAGGCTAGATTTTCGGCGGGCAAGCCGCCAGCATTTGTCACATTAATCGCCGTTAATCGGACGTTAATCTGTCGTTAATACTTTTCCGTCATTCGGACGGTAATACGACTTTGTTCCCCACCGCAGTATCGCTCTGCGCTATGCCGCCACTCGGATAGGGATATTACTTACTGACATAGGGAAAACAACTAGAACAACAAGTACAATATATAACAACGCCTTCGGCAAGGCACTTAGGTAGACAGAAATCCTGCTGCAAGGGAAACAACATGAACAAGGCTTCGCAAGGACGAATACTAAATGATACCAAACCTCTTCTTTTCCTTGTTTGTAAGAGTCTCGGTGGTTTTGAGTATTTCAAATATTCCTTGAAGGTCTATATCGGTCAGCATTCCGAAATACTCTCCATCCAAGAGTTTCTTCAAAGGAATGGAAAAAAGCATGCCACAATCTACATAACTGTCGTATTTCAAGAATTCAGGATAGTCAGACTGGTGAAGAAGGTATTGCGCCGAAAGGAATGAGGCTGAATAAGCTGCCTTTGGACTGATTTTGGTATTAACAAGAACAGAACCATAGCAAATTTCCTTTTCTTTATCTACTCCAACGATTACCAGCTTCTTGGGTTTCTGCTTTCTTCCATCCTTAAAGACCAACCCTTCATCAACAGATATAACGGTTCGAACCAAAGAACCTATAGAAAGTTTGTCTTCCGTTACTTGACGTAAATTGTCAAGATAGACCTTTTGTAACTCTCTTAAGTCCATGACAATGCTTTTTGAACGGATTGACGCTCACGAATAACGGCCAACATTGCCTTGCTGGCACCTGCAGCATCTGCCATTTCATACATCGTGATCTTTGTATCCTCACCAGTTTTATCTGCTTGTCGCTTTGCGCGCTTCCATGCTTTGTCCTCATGCGACTTGTCTGACAAATCAAAGGAATCTACGCCTTTGCATTTGTCAATCCATTTATCAAGCATCTTGACGTCAGCTACTGAGAGTTCGTCCATATCGCAAACAGCTCGCTTTGAAGCAAGGATAAGTTGATGGCCGTCCTGTGATAATTCGACTTGCAATGAGTCGGCGAAGTCTTTCAACTCTGGTGAAGATATCTCAGCCTTTCCTTCTACTCCACGCAACACCTTGTAAGTCAATGTCGGAACAGGGCCATGCTTCCGTGCCACAAAAGTATCGTAGATGATGGGCAAGCCGTACTCTTTCAGCTGGTTTTGCTGGGCAAAGTACATGACCTTAAAGAGGTGGATGTAGTCCACTCCCTCTGGGAATGCCTTCAGGATGTAAAGCACAACTGCTTTTATCTTTAGTATCTGATCTATTGTCTTCATGACGATTATTCCTTTCTTTAATTTGGCAAAAGTACAACTTTATTTCTAAACGGCCAAGGGTTTCTCGGTTTTTAACGCGCGCTTATAGCACAAGGGATGTTGGTGGCGGGCAGGCTGCCAGGGCTTTTTACATTCATCGCCGTTAATCGGACATGAATTGGTCGTTTATACTTTTTGTCATGGACGGGACCTGTGACGGGCCTCCAAGGCATCGTTGATGCGGGCGCGAATGTTGTTCACGCTTCTTCCCGTGGTTATGTTGATGGCGAAAGGAAGCAGGCATTGGATGAAGCTCTCCTTGACAATGGTCTCTTCGGTGAGCTTGGACTCTTGATCGAGCAGGGAGACGACTACCTGGGCCAGATCGGTGGCGTTGTTGCACGTGCGAATCTTGTTGAGATGCGCCGGGATGTGGTCCTTGTCGATGTAGCGAGAGAGCTTTTCTGCCTCGGAAGAAAGCGCGTCGCTGGTAGTCTGAACGACCTGCAGTTTGTTGGCATGATCATAGACATAGAGGTTTTGTACAGCCTCGGTGGCGTTGGGCAGAATTTGGTTGTTTCCGCCGTAAATGTTGATGGTCAAATCACACATAAAAGGTTATATAGTAAACCACCAATACAGCGTCCCCACTATTTATCAGCGGGTTAGCCGTACCTGTATTTTGAATAAAGTTTTGATTTTCTAAAATTTAACCATCAAGCGACGGCTTGGTAACTATTCAGCAATAGTGTAGGCATGCACCATCCTACCATCCTATAACGACA
>ERZ780223.1059-NODE-1059-length-28534-cov-3.728642_pt1 | contig 28534 bp, 20 predicted proteins | sample MGYA00511016_ERZ780223 | MGnify/ENA primary metagenome ERZ780223 (study PRJEB29588, sample SAMEA2159032) | human gut metagenome | biome: human gut; feature: human-associated habitat; material: faeces | place: Denmark | collected 2008/2010 ... | reverse complement strand
ATAAGGACAAGACAAATGAGGATCAGATCATCGGACATTTTGGACTTGGTTTTTATTCCGCATTTATGGTTGCAGACAAGGTAACAATCGATACCCTTTCCTGGCAGAAGGATGCGGTCCCGGTTCACTGGGAGTCCGAGGGCGGCATCAATTTCGAAATGTCTGACGGAGATAAGAAGGAAGTCGGAACGAAGATCACACTGTATCTGTCCGAGGACAGTGTAGAGTTTGCAAATGAGTACCGTATCAAGGAGATTATTGAGAAATACTGCTCCTTCATGCCGGTAAATATTTATCTTTCCAAGGAAGGAGCCGAGCAGGAGTACGAGACGATCGACGCAGCAGATATCCGTGAGGATGATGTCGTTGTTGAGAAGTTTACCGAGGAGGCAAAGACCGAGGAGAAGGAGAATGAAAACGGCGAGAAAGAGACTGTTGAGATCTCACCGGCTAAGGAAAAGGCAAAGATCAACAAGCGTCCGGTATCCTTAAGTGATACGACACCTCTGTGGATGAAGCATCCGAATGAGTGTACCGATGAGGAGTACAAGAGTTTCTACCGTAAGGTATTTAATGATTACAAGGAGCCTTTATTCTGGATCCATCTGAACATGGATTATCCATTTAATCTGAAGGGTATTTTATACTTCCCGAAGGTAAATACACAGTATGATAATCTTGAGGGAGTGATCAAGCTCTATAATAACCAGGTATTTATCGCCGATAATATCAAAGAAGTTATTCCGGAGTTTCTGATGCTGTTAAAGGGTGTGATCGATTGTCCGGATCTGCCACTGAATGTATCACGAAGCGCACTGCAGAACGATGGCTTTGTTAAGAAGATTTCTGACTACATTACCAAGAAGGTTGCGGACAAGCTGTCCGGTATGTACAAGGTTGACCGAGAGAATTACGAGAAATACTGGGATGATATCAGCCCATTCATCAAGTTTGGCTGCCTGAAGGATCAGAAATTCCAGGAGAAGATGAAGGATTTTATCATCTTTAAGAATCTGGACGATAAGTTCATTACCCTGCCGGAGTATGTGGAGAATGTCAAGGGCAATGATGAGGAGCAGCCGGAGGTTGTGGATGCTGAGGATGTCGCAAAGGAGGAAGCCGGCGAGGAGACCGAGACGAAGGAAGAGGAGCCGACGACCGTTTACTATGTGACGGATGTACAGCAGCAGAGTCAGTATATCAATCTGTTCAGGGAGCAGGGAATGGATGCTCTGATCCTTGCGCATACGATTGACCAGCCATTCATCACACAGTTAGAGCAGAGTGAGGATGTCAAGGTACACTTCCAGAGAATTGATTCCGATATTTCCGATTCCATGAAGGAAGAAGGCGATGAGGAGACATTAAAGAAGCAGACAGAGACACTCAGTGATGTCTTCAAGAAAGCGCTCGGCAAGGATCAGCTTGAGGTGCAGGTCCAGAATCTGAAGAATGAGAATATCTCTTCTATGATCACGTTGTCCGAGGAGACACGCCGTATGCAGGATATGATGAAGATGTACAGCGCAGGCGGCATGGGCATGGATATGAGCATGTTTGGCGGCGGAGAGACTCTGATCTTAAATGCCAACAACGCTCTTGTCAAGTATATCCTTGAGCATACAGAGGGAGAGCATGTCGATATGTTCTGCAAGCAGCTTTATGATCTGGCAATGCTTGCCAATAAGCCGCTTCCTGCAGAGGAGATGACGGATTTTGTTGCACGCAGCAATGAGATCATGCTTCTTCTGACACAGGAGTAATATAATGTCCGGTGCAGACCGGATATGCATAAATTATACCGAGAAGCCGGTGTTTTGGGGCATCCCAGAGCATCCGGCTTCTTTTGTTGAAAATATGCACAAAGGATTGCGGGATAAGTGATAAATAATTGACATTTTTTTGTTAATAAGAATATTGACCAATGGTCATTTTTGTGATATAGTACCTTTTAGATTAAAGAAAATGACTACTGGTCATTTTTGAAAAATGAAAAGAGAAAGGAAGGAAAGTCATGAAGAAACTTGCAGAATTTATCACCAAGCATAAAAATATCATTATTTTGCTTGCTGTGATCCTGCTGATTCCAAGTGGGATCGGTTATGTTTCTACGAGAGTGAATTATGATATTCTGAGTTATCTCCCGGACAGTCTTGAGACGGTTAAGGGACAGGATGTCATGGTAGATGAGTTTGGTATGGGTGCCTTTTCCATGATCGTTGTGGAGGATATGTCGATGAAGGATGCGGCAGCTCTGGAGAAGAAGATCGAGGCGATCGATCATGTGGAGGATGTCCTCTGGTATGACGATGCACTGGATATCTCCGTGCCGACCAAGATGATGCCGGATAAGCTTCGGAAGGCATTTTTTAACGGAGATGCGACGATGATGATCGCGCTCTTTGATAATACGACGTCGGCAGATGATACGATGGATGCGATCGCCAATATCCGTAAGACGGTTGGAAAGAGTGCATTTGCCGCCGGTATGTCCGGTGTCGTTACCGATATCAAGGATCTGGCGCTCAAGGAAATGCCGGTATACGTTATGATCGCAGCAGCTCTGGTGCTTGTGGTGCTGCTGATCACGATGGAGTCGTTTGTGACACCGTTAATTTTCCTGGCGACGATCGGTATGTCGATCGTGTATAACCTTGGAAGCAACTTTATGCTGGGTGAGATCTCGTACATCACACAGGCGTTGGCGGCGGTGCTTCAGCTGGCGGTCACGATGGATTATTCCATCTTCCTGCTGGAAAGCTATGAGGCGAACAAGGAGAGATTCCCTGACGATAACAAGCGTGCGATGAAGCATGCGATCACGAATACCTTCGTATCCGTATCGAGCAGCTCCCTGACAACGATCGCCGGATTCCTGGCACTTTGCTCCATGACCTTCCGTCTTGGTACGAATATCGGAATCGTTATGTCAAAGGGTGTTATCATCGGTGTGATTGCCTGTGTAACGGTTCTTCCGGCATTGATCCTCACTTTTGACAAGGCAATTGAGAAAACTTCTCATAAATCACTCTTGCCAAATCTGGACGGTCTGTCTAAGATAATTGTGAAGTATCACTGGGTAGCACTGGCACTGTTTGTTGTGCTGATCGCGCCTGCAGCTTACGGTAATGCCAACTACAAGATTTACTATAACATTGATTCGTCTCTTCCAAAGACGATCCCTAGTGCAATCGCCAATGATAAGCTTTCCGAAGAATTTGATATGAGTAATATGCATATCGTTCTGATGAAAAACGGCGATCTGTCCGCAAAGGACAAAAAGAACATGAGCAATAAGATCGAGGAGGTTGATGGAGTAAAATGGGTGATCGGTCTTAGTTCGCTGATCGGACCGAACATGCCGGAGAGCATGATCCCGGACAGCCTGCGGGATATTCTCCAGACGAAGGATTACGAGCTGATGTTTATCTGCTCGGATTACAAGTCGGCGACGGATGAGGTCAATGCGCAGATTGCGGATATCAATAAGATCGTAAAGAGCTATCAGAAGGGCGCCATGGTTATTGGTGAGGCACCGCTGATGAAGGATCTGCAGGATGTAACGGATGTCGATCTGAAGAATGTAAATACGATCTCCATCGCGGCGATCTTCTTGATTATCTTGATTACCTTTAAATCCATCTCAATTCCGATCATTCTCGTATCGGTTATTGAGTTTGCGATTGCCTGCAACATGTCCGTTCCGTATTACACGAATACATCGCTTGCGTTTGTAACGAGTATCGTTATCGGAACGATTCAGCTTGGTGCGACCGTCGATTATGCGATTCTGATGACGAGCCGTTATCACAAGGAAAGGATCAACGGAGCGACAAAAGCAGAGGCTGTTGGAATTGCCCACAGAACTTCGATCAAGTCCATTTTGACAAGTGGTTTCGGATTCTTCGCCGCAACCTTCGGCGTGAGTCTGTATTCACAGATAGATATGATCAAATCAATTGTAACCCTGCTTGCACGTGGTGCAGTGATCAGTATGATCGTTGTTATCTGCATCCTTCCTGCAATGCTCTGGCTGTTTGACGGAGTGATCGTGCGGACTTCTTGGGATATGCGCAAGGCAGGAATTGTTCAGCGAGACAAGGCAGCAAAGAAAGAAAAGTTATCGTAAAGAGGATTAGCAGAAAGGATGTATTGTTATGAGAAAGAATATGAAACGAATCTTAGCGTTAGGCTTAACAGGTCTTCTGACAGCAGGTCTTCTGACGGGCAGTGTGGAGTATGCCGGTCATACATTCGCAGTAGATGCCATGGCAGCAAGTGTGTCAAGCACAGAGAAGGTTAAGACAAGCGAGTCAGGCGGACTGGATAAGGAGGATGTATCCAAGCAGGAAACCGTATATGTCAATACAGATGCGGCAGGTCAGGTAAAGGATGTTGTAGTATCTGACTGGCTGAAAAACTCCGGCATTAACGGAACCGTAAAGGATGTATCTGATCTGACGGATATTGAGAATGTTAAGGGTGATGAGAAGTTCACACAGAGCGGTGATTCCCTGACATGGAATACTGGTGATAAGGATATTTATTATCAGGGTAAGACAGACAAGAATCTGCCGGTAAGCATGAATATCACTTATAAGCTGGATGGTAAGGAGACAGCACCGAAGGATCTGATCGGTAAGAGTGGTAAGGTCGAGATGACGATCAAGTATACAAACCACTCTAAGCAGACCGTTTCACTGGGGGGAAAGCAGACAGATATTTATACACCGTTTATGATGGTGACAGGAATGATCCTTCCGGTTGATAAGTTTGAAAATGTAACAATTGACAATGGTACACTCGTATCTGAGGGTGACAATGATGTTGTTGTTGCTTATGGATTCCCGGGTCTGGCAGAAAGTCTTGATCTGGATAACCTTGACTTTGGTGATGATATGGATATCGATACCTCAAAGATCAGTGACAAGATTACCGACACTGTTACGATCAAGGCGGATGTCAAGAATTTCGAGATGAATTCCACTTATACAGTAGCAACGAATCAGCTGTTCAATGAGCTTGATTTTGACAAGATTGATGATATGGACGATTTTACGGATAAGATTGATGATCTGACCGATGCTTCTTCTCAGCTTGTCAATGGAAGTAAGAAGCTTCATGAAGGTACGGAGAAGTTAAGTGACAGCTTTTCCGAATATGCAGATGCGGTTAAGACAGCCAAGGATGGCGTAGGTACACTTAAGGATGGTGCCGGTACATTAAAGACCGGTATCGTAAGTTATACAAAGGGAACCGATAAGCTGCTTAATGGCGTGACCACTTATGTAAAGGGTGCCAAGACACTTTCAAAGGGTGTGCAGGCGTATACGACAGGAACAAGCCAGCTGGTTGATGCAATTGGTCAGCTTCGTACCGCAACAAAGGATCTTCCGGCACAGTATGAGAAGCTCGGAAGCGGTGTAGATACCTATGTGGCTTCTGTTAATAAACTTCTGGCAAAGGACAATATGGATCAGATGACGACAGGAACCAAGAGCTTAAAGGAGGGCATTGGTCAGCTGGATGATGGTCTTGGTCAGGCACAGCAGGGTGTTGCTTCCCTGAATGCAGCAGCGAACAAGCTGAAGAAGACAGACGAGCTGGATCAGTGTGTTGCAGGTCTTGAGGCAATGGAGAAGCAGTACGAGGCAGCCGCAGCAGCCGGTGATGCCAGTGCAAAGCAGGCAGCCGCAGCACTTCAGGGCGCAATCCAGTATATCCGGGGCGGCGAGCAGGTGGCCGATGCTGTAGATGCAGCAACAAACGGCAAGGCAGACGGAGATGCCGATAAGAATGGTCAGGCAGATCTGGCAGTCGCTCTTGCAACCATGAAGGCAGCAACCGACAAGACTGCAACCGGACAGAATCTGTACACAGGTGCAGCTTCTCTGGAGACGGCAGCCGGCACAATGTCCGGCTATGCATCACAGCTTCGTGACAGCTCCAAGGCTCTGACCGATGGAAATGCACAGATGAAGGCAGGCGTGACACAGTTATCTGACAGCATCAATCAGATGAACACAGCGGCAGGAACGCTGACGGACAATAACAAGGCACTTAACGATGGTGCATCCGGACTGATCAAGAATGCATCCACGATCACAAAGGGAGCAAAGAAACTGACCGGCAACAGCAGCAAGCTTCGCAAGGGAGCAGTGCAGCTTCAGCAGGGAACCGGCACACTGTTTGCCGGTATGACAAAGCTTGTTAATGCAACAGGAGCCGTTTCAGATGGCATTTCTTCCCTTAATGATGGTGCTTCTACTCTTGAAAATGGTATGAACGAGTTCGATAAGCAGGGTATCAGCAAGATCGCAGATGCGGTAACGGAAATGTTAGACAGTGCAGATGATCTGAACGACAGACTTTCCAAGATCAGCAGTATCTCCGGAGATTACACAAGCTTCAGCGGCAATGCGGATGGAATGGACGGAAGTGTGAAGTTCATCATGGCAACCGAAGAGCTGACAGCAGACGAAGATTAATCAAAGAACTTCAGACGTCCGGCGACAGATGACGTCCGGGCAGATAGAAATGAGGGATGATATGGCTGAGCGTGTTGCAGAGAAAAAGAAGCAGAAGCAGGAAGCTCTGCTGATGTCGGCATTCGAGCTGTTTACCTCCAAGGGAATCAATAATACCTCCATTTCCGATATTGCCAAGCAGGCAAAGATGGCGAAGGGAACCTTTTATCTTTATTTCAAGGACAAATACGATATCAGGGATCGTCTGATCGCTAACAAAGCAAGTAAGCTTTTTGAATGTGCCAAGGAAGCAATGGAGAATCAGGAATTTTCCGGTTTGGAAGATAAAGTTATTTTTCTGGTCAATCATGTCGTAGATCAGTTAAATGAGAATAAGGCACTGATGCGTTTTATCTCCAAAAATCTCAGTTGGGCGATGTTTTCCCATATCCGTATTTCCAATATGGGGAATATGAACTGTATGGATATCTTCGATGATATTCTGGGAGAATCCGACAGGAACTTCCGACAAAGGGAATTGATGATCTATATGATCGTGGAGCTGGTTAGTGCATCCTGCTACAGTGTGATCTTAAACGGAACACCCTGTAGTCTGGAGGAGTTAAAGCCTGAGTTAGACAGAGCAATATGTGGACTGATGAAGCAGTTTGAAGAATAAAGGGGCATACAATAAAAGAAGAGGATACCCGGGTTGATGAGACCGGGTATCCTCTTGCGTTTCTGCAGAAAATATGGCATCATGAAAGGTAAGAGCATAAGAAGAGGAGGCGTTGGAACAGTGAATGAAGGTCTGCAGGAGTATGCACACCGTCTGCGTGTGATGGGACAGTTAAGCAGTGCCGAGTATGCGGAGCTTATCCGTTTCCGGGATGGGGAGCTCTTACAGCTTTTGTGCAGCTATACGGAGCAGATCCGCAAAAGCAGACCGGATTCATCCATTATGTGGGTGGGAACCATTGACCTGACCTCCTATTGCAAGAATAACTGTTATTATTGCGGCATGCGCAGAGATAACCGGTTTGCTGAGCGTTACCGGATGAGCACGGAGGAAGTGGTGGCGTGCTGCCTGGAAGGATTGGAGCATGGAATTTCCTGCTTTTTGCTGCAGGGTGGCGAGGATTTGTGGTATACACCGGATGTGGTTGCAGACATGATCCGGCGTATCTGTAGTCTGTCGGAGGATGTGACGGTACTTTTGTCCCTCGGCGAGAAGTCAAGAGCAGTTTATCAGAAGTGGAGGGATGCCGGTGCGACCGGGTATATTTTATGTCATCAGACTGCCAATGACAGCTTTTATAGGAAGCTTCATCCGGCGCAGATGTCCCTTCTTCGCCGGAAACAATGCTTGTGGGAGCTAAAGGAGCTTGGCTATCTGGTGGGAAGTGGTTTTATGATCGGCACACCGTATCAGCGTGTGGCAGAGCTGGCGGACGAGTTTGCGTTTCTGAGACAGCTTGCACCGGATATCATGATGGTCGATACCTTTCTGGCGGCGAACGGGACGCCGTTTGAACAGGAGCGTAACGGCATGCCGGATCTGACCTATCTGATACTGTCCCTGCTGCGTTTGTCGTTTCCGGATATTTATCTGCCGGTATCACAGACGGTAGAGCTTACGGACAGAGAAGGCGTTTTGCGCGGTGTGCAGGCGGGAGCAGATATGGTACTGGCGGATCTGACACCGGAGCCGCTTCGTAGGAAGTATCACTGCTTTAAAGGACGGTTAATGCGTGGTCAGACGGGAGCAGGGAAGCTGGAGAAGTATCGCAGGAGCCTGCAGGAGGCACATTATGAGATTGCAGATATACACAGACGAATCGGACAGCGGTGAGCGGCTGATCCGGGCGGTGAAGCAGGAGGGCGTGACGGTGGTCCGTGAGGAGACAGAGGATGCAGATGCGGTGGTACTTTTTCTGAATGGACAGGAGAGTGGCTTTCGCAGACTGGAGACACTCCGTATAAAGTGGCAGTGTCCGGTGGTTGTCGTCGGGCATGAAGAGCGTGTTTATTGCTATGAGGAGATCCGAAGTCTGGAGCTTGGTGCGGACGATTATGTTCCGGCAGGGACTGCGTCCAATGTACTGCTTCTTCGTCTGCAGAGATTATTTCGCCTGTACCGGGGACAGAACGGACCGTTTTATTACCGGAATGGTCTTTTGGAGTGCCGGGACAAAAGAGACTATGAATGGCAGGGAAAGCCGCTTCGTCTTACCGGCAAAGAATACCAGCTGCTTCATCTTCTGCTCACTCATGCCGGGGAGGTTGTGACGCTGCAGGAGATCCTGCGGCAGGTATGGAATCAGAAGGAAGAGGCCACAGATGCATTAAATACAATGCTTCGCAAGCTTCGTGGAAAATTACAGGGAACACCGTATAAGATTGTGAACCGGTATGGCATGGGTTATCAGATCACAGCCGGTCAATGATGGCAGTATTTGCAAAGTATGGGACAATAAATGAATATTTGTTGCGTATATTGTTATATAGAATGAGTGTACACAAAATATATTGTTTATGCGGCAGGGAAACCTGACGGAAAGGAAGGGGATTTATGAAGTTTACGAAAATGCATGGGTGTGGTAATGATTATGTATATGTAAATTGTATGGAGAAAATGCTTGAGGATCCGGATAAAGTGTCCCGGTTTGTCAGCGACCGTCATTTCGGCGTGGGCTCTGATGGATTGATCCTGATCTGTCCGTCGGATCAGGCGGATTTTCGGATGGCAATGTATAATGCGGACGGATCCGAAGGAGAGATGTGCGGAAACGGTATCCGCTGCGTGGCAAAGTATGTTTATGATTATGGTCTGACGGACCAAACAAGTATTTCCGTGGAGACAAAAGGTGGTATTAAGTATCTGGATCTCACTGTGAAGGAGGGAAAGGTATCTCTTGTGAAGGTGAATATGGGGTCTCCGATCTTAAAGCCTTCCCTGATCCCGATCCGCTCCGACAAAGAGCAGTTTGTGGATGAACCGGTTACGGTAGACGGAAAGGTTTACCGTATGACAGGCGTTTCTATGGGGAATCCGCATGTCGTGACATTTGTGGATGACACGGCATCACTCAATCTGGAAAAGATCGGACCGTCCTTTGAAAATCATGAATTGTTTCCGAACCGGATCAATACCGAGTTTGTGCAGGTATTAAGCCGCCATGAGATCAATATGAGAGTGTGGGAGCGCGGCTCCGGAGAGACTCTTGCGTGCGGAACAGGAACCTGTGCGTCTGCAGTGGCATGCGTATTAAACGGAAAGACCGATGAGCATCTGACCGTACATTTGCTGGGAGGAGATCTTGAGATCTTCTATGACCGCGCGAATGACACGGTATGGATGACCGGTCCGGCATCAGTTGTTTTCGATGGAGAGCTCAGCGAAGAATCAATTAAGAAAATAGGATAGATGGAAAGGAAGAGATATCATGCAATTAAAAACATTGTTGGAGGATGTAGACTATCAGCTTGTACAGGGAAATGTAGAGCAGGAAATCTCTGCGCTGATCTATGATTCCAGAAAAGCAGCACCGGGAGCTGTTTTTGTCTGCATCTGTGGTGTGGTAAGAGACGGACACGATTTTGCGGCGGAGGTAACACAGAACGGCTGCCCGGTGTTGATCGTGCAGAGGGACGTGGATGTGGCAGAGGATGTGACAGTGATCCGTGTGGAGGATACAAGACTGGCACTGGCACAGACCTCGGCAGCATTTTTCGGACATCCGGCAAGAGAGCTGACAACGATCGGTATCACCGGCACCAAGGGAAAGACAACAGCGACCTATATGGTACGTTCCATTCTTGAGCATTCCGGCTATAAGACAGGTCTGATCGGTACGATCGAGACGATTATCGGAGAGGAAAAGATCCCGTCTGCCAATACTACACCGGAGTCTTATGTGGTGCAGGAATCCTTCCGGAAGATGGTGGATGCCGGCTGTAAATGTGTTGTCATGGAGGTGTCCAGCCAGGGACTGATGTTGCACAGAGTCAGCGGCTTTGTGTTTGACTATGGTATCTTTACGAATCTGGAGCCGGATCATATCGGACCAAACGAGCATAAGGATCTGGCAGATTATATCCACTGTAAGAGCCTGCTGTTTAAACAGTGCCGACAGGGTATTTTCAATGCCGATGATTCCCATCTGCAGGAGATATTAGAGGGACATACCTGTGAGGTGGAGACATACGGATTTTCAGAGGATGCAGATCTGCGTGCTTCCAATGTACATTTGATGGATAAGGGCGGTACACTCGGTGTGGCTTATCATATGAACGGCAAGCTTGATATGGATGTCGAGATCGATATTCCGGGCAAGTTCAGCGTTTATAATTCCATGACGGCGATCGCAATCTGCAGACATTTTGGCGTGAAGGAGGAGACAATTCTGGATTCTCTGTCAAAGATCCGTGTTAAGGGACGTGTAGAGATCGTTCCTGTATCATCAAAGTTTACACTGATGATCGATTATGCACATAATGCGATGAGTCTTGAGAGCCTTCTGTCAACCTTGAAGGAATATCATCCAAAGAGACTTGTCTGCCTGTTTGGATGCGGCGGCAACCGTTCCAGAGACCGCAGATTTCAGATGGGCGAGGTTTCCTCAAGACTTGCAGACTTGACGATCGTTACATCAGATAATCCGAGAAACGAGGAGCCGCAGGCGATCCTTGATGATATTGTGACCGGAGTGCAGAAGGCAGATGGCGAGTATGTAACGATCATTGACCGTGCGGAGGCGATCCGCTACGCAATTGAGAATGCGAAGGAGGGTGACGTTATCGTGCTTGCCGGCAAGGGGCATGAGGATTATCAGGAGATCAAAGGAAAGAAGCATCATATGGATGAGCGTGAGCTGGTAGCTGACGTTGTCCGTGATGGTAATTTTATTAAGTAAGGGAAAGAAGATTTATGATTTTTGCTGACGTGATAGTGGATATATCGGTCAAAAGCCTGGATCGTCCGTTTCAGTATATTGTGCCGGAGGAGATGATCGATGATGCCGTGATCGGTGCGATGGTCATCATCCCCTTTGGAAGCGGCAACCGGGAGCTTAAGGGCTATATCATCGGTCTGTCCGGTGAGGCAAAGTTTGACGTGGAAAGAACCAAAGCAATAAAGGAAATCGTGAAGCAGGGAGTGGTTGCAGAATCACACCTGCTTTCCCTTGCTTATTGGATCAAAGAAAATTACGGCTCCACAATGAACGATGCGATCAAAGCGGTGCTTCCGGTGCGGCGTGAGATCAAAAAGAAAGTAAGCAAAACCGTATATCCCTGCCAGACGCGCAGTGAACTGGAACAGACCATGCAGGAGTTTGCACAAAAGCACAATCAGGCGAGAGTACGGGTGCTGCAGGCACTTCTTAATCAGGAGGATTTTGAGCAGGGAATTCCTTATGAAAGGCTGAAACAGGAGGCTGGTACAACGATGGCAGTTCTGCACGGGCTTGAGGAAAAGGAAATCGTGTCCGTGACGGAGGAAAGGCAGTACCGCAATCCGGTCATGCGGGCAGGTGAAAGAGATCAACAACCGGTGTTAAATGACCAGCAGCGAAGGATTGTAGATACCGTGACCGGTGATTACCGGCAGGGTATCCGTAAAACATACCTGATCCATGGTGTGACAGGAAGCGGCAAAACAGAAGTCTATATGGGAATCATTGAGAAGGTGATTGCAGAGCATAAGCAGGTGATCGTGCTGATCCCCGAGATCGCGTTGACGTTCCAGACCGTGAGCCGTTTTTACCGGAGGTTTGGGGAGCGCGTATCGGTCATGCACTCCAGACTTTCCCAGGGAGAGAAGTTTGATCAGTTTGAACGTGCCAAGGCGGGGGAGATTGATATTATGATCGGACCACGCTCGGCACTGTTTACGCCGTTTGAACATCTGGGACTGATCGTGATAGATGAGGAGCATGAGACAAGCTATCAGAGTGAAATGCCGCCGAAATACCACGCCAGAGAGGTGGCAGTACATAGGGCGTCTATGGTCGGTGCGAGTGTGATCTTAGGCTCTGCCACACCTTCTCTGGAATCCTACTATCGGGCACAAAAGGGGCGTTATACGTTATTTACACTGACAAAAAGGGCGGGAGGAGCCAGTCTTCCGAAGGTCTGGGTGACGGACCTTCGCGAGGAGCTGGAACGGAAGAACCGGTCAATCTTTGGTGGAAAGCTGATGGAGCTTATGCAGGACCGGCTTGCGAAAAAGGAACAGATCATCCTGTTTTTAAACCGGCGCGGCTATGCGGGTTCCGTGTCCTGCCGAAAGTGTGGTGAGGTTATCAAATGCCCGCACTGCTCCGTGTCGATGACAGCACATATGCATTATGGCAGACTCGAGCATCTGGTGTGTCATTACTGCGGCTATCAGGCAACGATGCCGGCTTTGTGTCCGAAATGCCGGTCGGGGTATATTGGAACCTTTGGCATCGGCACGCAGAAGGTGGAGCAGCTTGTCCGCGAACGTTTCCCACAGGCGCGTGTGCTACGGATGGATGCGGATACAACAACCGGCAAGGAAGGGCATGAAAAAATCCTTCGGGATTTTGCTGCGGGAAGTGCCGATATTCTGATCGGAACACAGATGATCGTGAAGGGACATGATTTTCCGAATGTAACGCTTGTAGGGATCCTTGCGGCGGATCTTTCCCTGAATGTGGGGGATTTCCGGGCAGCAGAGAGAACATATCAGCTTCTTGCACAGGCAGCAGGAAGAGCCGGGCGCGGCGAGAAGCCGGGAGATGTCGTGCTTCAGACATATCAGCCGGAGCATTACAGTATTGTTTCGGCTGCGAAGCAGGATTACCTCGGATTTTACGAGCAGGAACTGATCCAGAGACAAATCTTGCATTATCCGCCGGTTTCTAATATACTAGGGGTATTGGTGCTTTCTGAACAGCGTGGACATGCGCAGGAGCTTGCGGACAGGCTGGCAGAGCAGATGAGACGGTATGAGCAGGTAGTCATACTGGGACCGGCACCGGCATCCTTGTCCAAAGCGAAGGACGTATACCGGTATGTGATCTATGCTAAATGCGCAGATTACCGTATTCTGCGTCAGATCAAGAATGGACTGGAACAATATATGAAGGCACAGGAAACATACAGGGACTGCAGACTGCAGTTTGATTTTAATCTTTAAGTCAGGGAGCATTTCCCGGAGAAAGGCAGGTAACACTATGGCAATTCGTACAATACGAACCATTGGAGATGAATTATTATATCAGAAATCAAGGGAAGTTAAGAAAATGACCCCGAGAATACAGACACTGATCGAGGATATGTTAGAGACTATGTATGATGCGCAGGGCGTTGGTCTTGCGGCACCGCAGGTGGGTGTTTTGAAACGGATCGTTGTGATCGATGTGTCACCGGAGGGGGATCAGCCGATCATTCTGATCAATCCGGAGGTCATCGAAAAGTCCGGTGAGCAGACCGGTTACGAGGGATGCTTAAGTGTGCCGGGTAAAACGGGCATTGTTACAAGAGCCAATTACTGCAAGGTAAAGGCGTTAAATGAGAACATGGAAGAGATCATTGTCGAGGGAGAGGAGCTTTTGGCGAGAGCACTTCAGCATGAGATCGCTCATCTGGAGGGAGAGCTTTATGTTTCTCTGGTCGAGGGAGAGCTTCTGAACAATTCTGATCTGGAAGAAGAATAGACTTGTGGAGAGGTGACAGAGTATGAGAGTAGTATTTATGGGAACTCCGGATTTTGCCGTACCGACACTTGCGGCATTGTTAGAAAGCCGTCACGAAGTGGTCGGTGTTGTCACGCAGCCGGATCGTCCGAAAGGACGAAGCGGTAAGCTGCAGCCATCCCCGGTAAAGGAGAAGGCACTGGAGGCAGATGTGCCGGTGCTGCAGCCGGAAAAGGTAAAGGATCCGGCATTTTTGCCGGAGCTTGAGAAGCTTGTACCGGATGTGATCGTTGTCGTTGCGTTTGGACAGATTCTGCCGGAAAGCGTATTAAACCTTCCGAAATACGGCTGTATGAACGTGCATGCATCACTGCTGCCAAAGCTGCGCGGTGCTGCACCGATCCAGTGGTCCGTGATCGATGGTGACAAAGAAAGCGGCGTGACGATCATGCAGATGGATGAGGGACTGGATACCGGAGATATTCTTCTGGTGGAGAAGTATACGCTCGATCCGAAGGAGACCGGAGGAAGTCTGTTTGACAAGCTTTCCGGGCTTGGAGGACCACTTTTATTACAGGCTTTAGAGCAGGCGGAGCAGGGAACCTTATCGCCGGTACCGCAGGAGCATGAGAAACATACCTATGCCAAAATGCTTTCCAAAGCACTGGGGGAGATTGATTTTACAAAGGATGCGATTGTGATAGAAAGACTGATCCGTGGCTTAAATCCGTGGCCGAGTGCATATACGCATCTGGATGGCAAAATGCTTAAGCTCTGGGATGCTGATGTGAAGGCTCAGGAGCAGACACCGGCAGCGAAGCCGGGGCAGATCGTGGAGGTTGGAAAGGATTACTTTACGGTGCAGACCGGAAGAGATCTTCTGGTGATCCGTTCTCTGCAGCTGGAGGGTAAGAAACGCATGGATACAGAAGCGTTCCTGCGGGGATATTCTCTGACAGAGGAAAGTATTCTTTCGTGATAAGAGGATTTATTTGTGAAAGAACCCGTTAAGGGTTCTTTCGTTTGTGTATATCGTTAGGGCATCGGGAAAGATGCGAATACAGAGATGGAGGATTCAGACGGAATGCCACAGGAGAGAAGACAAAATCAGTACACGGGAAAGAAGACAGGCGGAGCGGGCAGCCGGAGCGGGCAGCTAAGAAGTGTAAGACAGCTTGCGCTGGAGGCGATGACAGCAGTAATGGATAACGGGGAATACTGTGATAAAGTGCTGCACCGCATATTGGAGCAACAGACGGGACTTGACCGGAGGGACAGAGCGTTTCTGATGCGTCTTGTCGAGGGAACGATCGAGCGCTGTGTGGAGATCGATTATGTGATCGACCGTTACTCCAAACTTCCGGTGGCAAAGCAGAAGCCGATGGTACGGCAGATCCTGCGTCTGGCGGTCTATCAGATCATGTATATGGATCAGGTGCCGGACAGTGCAGCGTGTAACGAAGCGGTCAGGCTTGCCTGCACGAATCATCTGATACCACTCAAGGGCTTTGTCAATGGTGTTTTGCGCAACGTGGTCCGTTTTCATGAGGATACACCGTACCCGAAGGCAAAGGAGAATCTTGTGCGTCATCTCAGTGTGTGGTACTCCATGCCGGAATGGATCGTGACACGTTTTATGGAGCAGTACGGTCCACAGCAAACAGAGGCGATATTAAGAAGTTTTCTGGATGAGGAGCGCGGCATCAGTCTGCGATGTAATCTGTCCAGAGCGTCTAAGGAGGATATCGTAGCTTCTTTGCGTAAACAGGGCGCTACGGTAGAAGAGGGCAGATTGTTTCCGAATGCACTGCGTATTCGTGACTATGGCAGATTAAATGAACTGGAGGCATTCGAGAAGGGCTGGGTTCAGGTGCAGGATGAAAGTTCGCTGATCGTGGGAGAGGCAGCACCGGTAAACGAAGACAGCGTTGTGATCGACGTCTGTGCCGCACCGGGTGGAAAATCAATCCACATTGCCGACAAGATGCATGGGGAAGGACTGATCCGTGCGTGCGATCTCACCAAGGAAAAGGTTACACTGATCCGTCAGAATCTGATCCGGACAGGTTTTCATAATGTGAAGCTCAAAAAGCATGACGCGATGGAATTTATCCCGGAATGGGAAGAGACCGCTGATGTGGTCGTGGCGGATCTGCCATGCTCCGGTCTTGGTGTGATCGGACACAAGGCAGATATCAAATATAAGACAAAGCCGGAGGATATCCGGGCATTGGCTGTGCAGCAACGCAAGATACTGAAGAATGTATACCGTTATTTAAAGCCGGGCGGAACGCTTTTATACAGCACCTGTACGATCGCTCCGGAAGAGAATGAGGAACAGGCGGCATGGATCGCAGAAAAGCTGCCGTTAGAGCCGGTGATGCTGAAAACACTTTTGCCGGAGAGCGTATTAGGGGAATGTGTTGAGAAAGGATATCTGCAGGTTTTGCCGGATCTTGCCGGTGGAGACGGATTCTTTCTGGCGGCATTTCGGAGAAAGGAGCAGGCGTGATGGAGCGGATTGATATTAAAAGCATGGATATGAAGGAGCTGCAGAGCTTCATCGAAGCCATGGGCGAAAAGAAGTTTCGTGCAAAACAGCTTTATTCCTGGATGCACCAGAAACTGGTGACAGATTTTGATGAGATGACCAATCTCTCAAAGGCTTTCAGAGACCGGTTAAAGGAAAAATGCAGTCTTGGCGGCGTGCAGATCCGGCGAGAGCAGATCTCGAAAAAGGACGGTACCCGCAAGTTTTTAATGGAGCTTTCCGATGGCAATATGGTGGAGACTGTGCTGATGAAATATCATCACGGCAACAGTGTCTGCGTGTCCTCGCAGGTTGGCTGCCGGATGGGCTGCCGTTTCTGTGCCTCCACCGTGGGAGGACTGACAAGAAGTCTGGCAACCTCGGAGATCCTAGATCAGATCTACGAGATTGAACGTCATATCGGAGAGCGAGTCTCCAATGTGATCATCATGGGAATTGGAGAGCCGCTTGACAATTATGAGAACGTGATCCGTTTTATCCGGATGCTGTCCGATGAAAACGGACTTCATATCAGTCAGCGTAACATTACGCTCTCTACGTGTGGTCTTGTGCCGAAGATCTATGATCTCATGAGGGAGGAGCTGACGATCACACTGGCAATCTCGCTTCATGCACCGAACGATGAGATCCGCCGGGAAATGATGCCGGTAGCAAACCGTTTCTCGATGAACGAGATCATAGATGCGTGTCGTAAGTACATTGAGGAGACGGGCAGACGTATCACATTTGAGTACACAATGGTACAGGGAACCAATGACAGCAGAGAGAATGCACTGGAGCTTGCTGCAAGGCTGCGCGGCATGCTGTGTCATGTCAATCTGATCCCACTGAATGCAGTGGAGGGAAGGATGGGACACCGCTCGGTTCCTGAGAATATCCGTCAGTTTCAGAGTGTGCTTGAGAGCCACCATATCAATGTGACGATCCGGAGAGAAATGGGAAGTGATATTGACGCAGCATGTGGACAATTGCGCAACAAAAATCGCTGATATTGCTGCTTCCCTGATTTTACTTGCCTTTTTGGGGACACTATAGTAAAATGTAATATGTATATTAATGATTAAATACAAATGAAAACAATCAGACGGCTTTATGAACCGTCTGCAGTCAGTTACCAAATAAAGACAAAGGAGGGGAAACTACATGAAGTCATATTCAAAAACGGACGTCGGCATTAAGCGGACCATGAATCAGGATAGCTTGTTTTGCAGCGACAGCCCAGTGGGTAGTTTCCGGAATCTGTTCATCGTTGCCGATGGAATGGGTGGTCACAAGGCAGGCGACCGTGCATCGAGATTATGTATTGAGAATATGGTAGCACAGGTTCGAGAGAGTGCCAGCAAGACGCCGGTTACAATCTTTGAGGAGGCAATCACATATGCTAACCGCGCTGTTTATGAGTCGGCGAAGGAAGATATTGAATTTGAAGGCATGGGAACCACGATGGTGGCATGTACATTACAGGAGGATACTCTTTATGTTGCCAACATTGGCGATTCCCGTTTATATTTATTGAGAGATGAATTGCAGCAGATCACCACGGATCATTCTTTGGTGGAGGAGATGGTCAAGATAGGCAATATCACCGAGAGCGAGGCGAGAGTCCATCCGCAGAAGAACATTATTACGCGGGCACTTGGTATTGATGAGATGGTGCAGGCAGATTATTTTGAGCTTCAGGTCAGAGAGGGAGATGTGATCCTTCTTTGCAGTGACGGATTGACGAATATGGTGGAGGATGAGGAGATAGAATATATCATCCATCATGCAGGATCTCTGGAGGAAGCAGGAGATCAGCTGATTGATCAGGCAAATTATAACGGCGGCAGCGATAACATTACAGCCGTACTCGTTCAGGTATAGATTGGAGGAAAAGCATGATAGGTCCAGGTATGATGATAAGTGATCGTTATGAGATTATAGATAAAGTCGGCTCCGGCGGAATGGCAGATGTGTATAAGGCGAAGGATCATCGTCTTAACCGTTTTGTTGCGATCAAGGTACTTCGCCAGGAATACAGCAGTGATGCGAAGTTTGTGGCAAAGTTCCGTGCGGAAGCACAGTCGGTAGCAGGATTATCTCATCCGAATATTGTGAATGTATATGATGTTGACGAGGATGAGAATTACAATTATATCGTGATGGAGTTAGTTGAGGGAATCACGCTTAAGAAGTTCATCGAGAAAAAGGGCAAGCTGGAGGTTAACGAAGCTGTCGGTATCGCTGTGCAGATCGCACAGGGGATGGAGGCTGCACATGACAATCATATTATCCACCGCGATATCAAGCCGCAGAATATCATTATCTCCAAGGAAGGCAAGGTGAAGGTGACAGACTTTGGAATCGCCAAGGCAGCCACCTCCAATACGATCACCTCAAATGCAATGGGGTCTGTGCATTATATCAGCCCGGAGCAGGCAAGAGGCGGCTACAGTGACGAGAAGAGCGATATCTATTCATTGGGCGTTACAATGTATGAGATGCTCTCCGGCAATGTTCCTTTCGAGGGGGACAGCACGGTAGCAGTGGCATTGTCACACATTCAGGAGGAGGCAGCACCTCTTCATGAACTGGATCCGGAGATCCCGATGAGCTTATCCAAGATTGTTCGCAAGTGTATGCAGAAGAAGCCGGAGCTTCGCTATCTGAATGCGGCAGCCCTGATCGCTGATCTGAAGCGTGCGGTCAGCGAGCCGGATGGAGAATATGTCAAGCTGGAATCTATGGTTGTAGATCCTTCTCCAACCAAGAAGATTTCTGATATCGAGTTAAATGCGATCAAGGAAGCCTCCCGGGCAGTGGATCCGGTTACAGATGATAATTTTGAGGAAGAACCGTATTATGAGGATGATGCGATCGATCCGAAGTTGGAGAAGATCTTAAAGATCTGCAGTGCCGTAGTGGCAGTGATCATCATTATCGGCGTTGTTCTGATCATCGGCAAGTTCGCCGGCTGGTGGGGACATTCCGGCAAGGATAAGGATGTGGCAAGTGCAACAGCGACACCGACAGCAACGGCAGTTGTTGCGGAGGATGGTCAGGTTGTTGTGCCGGGCATCATTGGTAAGAGCCTGGAGGATGCGGAGCAGATGCTCACCGACAAGAATCTTCACTGGCAGCTTAAGCCGATCGAGGCAGATGAAGATCCGAACATCGTTACGGATCAGGAGCCTGCTGAGGGTGAGATTGTAGACGAGGGTGCCCGTGTGACTATTTACTACAGTCAGGGTGATTCCGGTGTGACGATTCCGGATGTATCCAATAAGACAGAGGCAGATGCCCGTACTATGATCGAGAATGCAAAGCTCAAGGTAGGCTCTGTTTCCGAGGAATATAACAACACCGTTGCAAAGGGCAACGTGATCAGCACGGATCCGGTAATCGGCTCCAGTGTAGATGAGGGAACCAGTGTCAATCTCGTACTCAGTATGGGGGCAGAGGGTAATCAGGCAGTTGTACCAAACCTGGTCGGCAAGAAGGAGTCTGTAGCGCAGGAGCGTCTGACTTCCGCCGGTTTAAAGTCAAAAGTAACTTATATTTATTCCGATAAAACAAAAGGAACCGTAATCAGTCAGACACAGAAGTCAGGTTCGAAGGTAGAGAAGGGCAGCGTGGTCGAATATTCCGTCAGTCTTGGAACGAAGGCAGTTGAGCCGACCTCGACACCGAAGAGTGACAGCACCTCCTACAGCTATGAGGGAAGTGTTACCGTAGCGGATAATCCGTTCAGCAGTCCTGACGATGATCCGGCGATGATCAAGGTGGTGCTGACACAGGATGGCAAGTCACAGCCGGTATGGAGCGGAACGTTAAGCTACGACGATTTCCCGAAGGAGTTCCCTGTTAAGGGCTGGAGTGAGAACAGCGGAACGATTACTGTAACAAAAGACGGACAGACGATCGGTACCTATACTGTGGACTTCCAGAAGACGGCGAAATGATGAGAGGAAAGATTATACGAGGGGTCGGAGGCTTTTATTATATCCATCCGGAGTCTGCAGCAGCCGATGTATTGATCGAATGCAAGGCAAAGGGGATATTCCGCAACCGCAATATCAAACCGCTGGTCGGGGACAATGTGGAGTTTGAGATGTTGGATGAGCAGGCAGGAACCGGCAATATCACCGAGATACTGCCGCGCAGGAACGCATTGATCCGTCCGGCATCTGCCAATGTGGATCAGGCGGTCGTTGTGTTTGCACTGTCTTTTCCGAAGCCGAACTTAAATCTTCTTGACCGGTTTCTGCTGATGATGCAGACGCAGGATATTCCGGTGATCATCTGCTTTAATAAATCAGATGACCAGGAGGAAGAGGAGACGAAAAGAATTGTTTCCCAGTACAGGGCCTGTGGTGCAAGAGTACTTGTGACGAGTACCATAAATGGGACAGGTATGGAGGAGCTTCGAGAGCTTCTGGAGGGCAGGACAACCGTGATGGCAGGTCCTTCCGGAGTGGGGAAATCCTCCGTGATGAATATATTATTTCCGAAGGCTCAGATGGAGACCGGAGAGATCAGCCGCAAGATCAAACGCGGACGCCATACGACGCGTCATACAGAGTTGTTCTGTATTGGCAGTCAGACCTATATTATGGATACGCCGGGTTTTACCTCGCTGCGTCTTCCGGAAATTGAGAAGGAAGAGCTGCGAAATTATTATCCGGAATTTGCGGAGCCGTCTCAAGAGTGTCGTTTTCTGGGATGCGTTCATATCAATGAACCGGACTGCGGTGTCAAGAATGCACTGGAACGGCAGGAGATATCCAGGGATCGTTACGACAATTACAAGCAGTTTTATGAGGAACTGCGCCAGCAGAAAAAATATTAGGGTATAATCAAAGAAAGGCATGGTATCACTATATGAGCGAATTAGCACCGTCAATTTTATCGGCTGATTTTATGCGCTTGGGGGAGCAGTTGCATACTCTCGAGGAAAGCGGTTTGAAGGTTCTTCATGTGGATGTGATGGATGGAGTGTTTGTGCCATCGATTTCCTTTGGTATGCCCGTGATCAAATCAATCCGCACAGGTTGTCAGATGATGTTTGATGTGCATTTGATGATTAAAGAGCCGGCAAGATATATAAAGGAATTTGTCGAGGCGGGAGCGGACAGCATTACGGTTCATGTCGAGGCGTGCAGTGACATTGGTGAGACTATTACTGTTATGAAGCAGTATCCGGTCAAAAGAGCACTCAGCGTGAATCCGGGAACGGATGTTAACGTGCTGATGCCGTATTTAGATCAGATCGATATGGTTCTTGTTATGGGGGTAGAACCGGGATTTGGCGGGCAGAAGCTGATACCGGAGACATTGGAGAAGGTAAAGAAACTGGATCAGATTCGTCGTGAGAATGGTTATGACTATCTGATCGAGTTTGATGGAGGAGTGACACGCGATAATCTGTGCGAGATCATACAGAACGGAACTGATCTTGCCGTAGCCGGGACGGCTGTTTTTCGCGGTAACATAAGAGAAAATGTATGGGATTTACAGGAGGTGATCGCCGGTGCTTCTTGAGAATATTGCACTTGGCAAAACGCTGGAGGTCTATGTGGATCGTGACGGATACCGTTATCGACTTGTCAGCAAGGTGGAAAAGACAGGGGTCAAGAGAGTGTGTCTGACCGCAATCATGGCGGGGGGAAGAGCGTTTAAATTTCGCCCGGAGGATAATATACGTCTGGTTTACCGCAGTGAGGATCAGATGTGGGAATGGCTGAATGTCAAGGCTGGTCTTGGTAAACTGGACGATGAACCGGTTCATTATTTTGAAATCGTCAACAAAGGTCAGTCGTTTAATCGTCGTCAGGCGTATCGGGTAGCCATTGATGCGGATGTGGATATCGTTTTTTATCAGGTGCCGGGCAACAGACAGCGTCTGTCGTATGCTCCGTTGGTGAAGGAAGAGTACGAAGCACTTGTGGACGTGAACGGTGTGGAGCTGGAGCGGGAAGAGGATTCCAGATCCGGCAAGATATTCATCGAAAAGCGTCTCAGAATGGTTCCGATGAAGGAAGCCGTTGAGAAGAAGGCGCGCGGCTTTGTGCATGATATCAGTGAGACGGGGATGGGATTTTACAGCAACGAGCTTTTGGAAAAGGATAACCGCTTCTACACAAGGATTCCGTCGGATTACGGTCCGCTGCTGGTTCGATGTGTTGTCGTGCGGGTGGACGATCAAGTCAAAGGAAACCGCAAGTACCGCTATTATTACGGCTGCATTTATGAGGAGTCTGATCAGAAGCTGATCCGTTATATTTATGATATTCAGCGTAAGCAAATTCAGAAACAGCGCGACCGCAGAGAGTTTGAGTCATCAGTAAGAGAGATTATGAAAGAACGGAAGAAGTAATATGCTTGGAAAAGTTTTATTGATAACAGGTGGAAAAGTAAATATGGATTTTGCGGAGGAGTACACAGCTTCCAAAGAATATGATACGGTTGTCTGTGCGGACTCCGGTTTAAACACGGCATACCGGCTTGGTATGCCGGTTCATTATTTTATGGGAGATTTTGACAGTGTATCCCCTGAAATCCTCAAGGCATACCGTGAGGGAAAGGTGGAAGGCTCCGAGCATTGCGAGTGGGTCCGTTATCCCAAGGAGAAGGATTATGTGGATACGCAGCTTGTTCTTGAGTGGATCCTTGAAAAGGGAGCGGATGAGATCACTTTTCTGGGAGCAACCGGAGGAAGACTGGATCATTTTCTGGCAAATGTTAATATATTAATGCTTGCATTGAAGCAGAAGGTTCCGGCATATATCGTGGACAGCCGTAACAGGATACGTTTGACCGACAGTACGCTTTCAATCGAAAGACAGGATATGTATGGAAAATATCTGTCCTTACTGCCGTTGACAAGTACCGTGACAGGAGTGACACTGCGAGGGCTGAAATACCTGATCGAGGACTATACGCTTGAAGTAGGGATTGCCAGAGCAATCAGCAATGAGATGGATGAGACATCGGATAAGGCAGAAATTCTTCTTCGCACCGGTGTTTTGATCGTTGTAGAATCAAAGGATTGATGAACGTGTCTGGATGTTTAGGCCTCTGGGTGAATCCAGTTATTTCGGTCGGCACGCTTGTGCTACAATGCGCTACGCAGCACTACATAACGCCTTACAAAACAAGGCATAAGTAGTGGCGAGCGCAAGTGCCTTTCGAAACACCTGGATACACCCAGAGGCAAATAGGGGAAGGCACGTTCATCCAACCATTAGTGACAAGTCAATTTCCAGATCACAGTCTTCCGGGTATTTTAAGTTTTTACAAAGTAAAATCATATATCAGCCGATACCACCCAGTGCTATACCAAGGATCAGAACAAGAATACAGATCGGGCAGTAGATGTATTTGCAGATCGGAAGAAACTTATTGGTGAATGGTTTCTCGCGCCCGGTATTTACCTGTGTTTCTACATATTTCTTACCACAAACCCAGAAGAACATAACGCCTGCAAGTCCGGCACCAAGCGGGCAGATATAGATAGAGAGAATATCCATCCAGTCGGATACGATTCCTTGAATACAGATGGAGATTGCGAGTGCGATAACAGCGATGATTCCGCAGGATATTTTGCGATTCAGATGAAACAGCTCCTGTATTGTTGCGATCGGTGCTTCGTACAGATTGATCAGTGAGGACAGTCCGGCAAAAAAGACAGCCACGAAAAAGATAATCGCGATCAGATGTCCGCCCGGCATTGATTTAAATAACGCAGGAAGATAAATAAACATCAGTCCCGGTCCACCCTGATTTAATCTGGCACCGGTTGTCGCCATTGCCGGAATGATCACCATTGCAGCAAGAAGGGCAGCAAGTGTATCAAACAGGGCAACTCTGCCTGCAGCAGCCGGAATATTCTCAGAATCGGAGAGATAAGATCCGTAGATCAGAGTGCCGTTGCCGGCAACCGACAGGGAGAAAAACGCCTGTCCCAATGCGAAGATCCATGTTGTCGGATCAGCGAAAGCTTTTGGGTCGATCCGGAAGATGTATTTATAGCCGTCCACAGCACCGGGCTGAAATGCCACATAAATACTGAGGATCACGAAAAGACAGAAAAAAACAGGCATCATGATCTTGTTTGCCATTTCGATACCAAGGCTGACGCCAAATATTAGAATGCACATTCCTGCAGCCAGTGCGAGAAGCTGCCAGAAATTGTTACCAAAGGCGGTTGCCATGCTGCCGAATTCTGTGCCAAAGCCCTCTGCGTCAGCCGGGGCAAGTGTCGTTCCGGTAAATGAACCGATCATATACTTGAGAATCCATCCCATCACAACGGTGTAACCGATCGCCATGGCAAGAGAACCGAGGACCGGAATGTATCCGAGGATACGTCCGATACATTTGTGACCACGCATTTCGCAGGCTGTGCCGAAAGCATCGACAGGTCCGGATTTGGTGGCACGTCCAAAGCTCATTTCCCCAATCACTCCGGTGGAGCCGATCAGCGCAACGAAAATGAAATAAGGTACGAGATAGGAACCGCCTCCGTACATGGAGACTCGGGTTGGAAACATCCAAAGATTGCCCATGCCCACTGCTGAGCCGATACAGGCAAGAATAAACCCCCATCTATTCTTAAATGAATCTCTATTGTTCATGATAAAATCCCCCATAACATAAATTGTGTGGCAAAAGCCACATATTACATACTACACCATTCTGAAGATAAAGTAAAATAGTAAATGAGAATGTGTCGGATTTCTAAATGAGAATACATTTAGTTGACATTAAATGATAATACAGATATCATTTATAATATATGAAATAAGTAGAAAAGGGCATACAGAAGGGCTGGAAGGAGAAGAGAAAGCGATGGAAAAGGAAAACAGGGGATTTTTTAATCCTACAATAAAGAAGTTTTGGAACTGTCTTTATCAGGAGGCGGTGGACTTAAAGCATTGCGAGAAGCATATTGTGGATGCAATCGCTCTGGTGTCAGATGAGTTTGGGTTGGTCAAGGTGGAAATGGAACTTACGATCCCGCCGAACCGTTATCAGCTTCACGGAGAGCAGCGCAGTGTCATGCTGGCAGCAAAGGAGGGCTTCGGAGAAAGCACGGACTTTTCGTTTGCCTTTACAACCGGAGGAAATGTGGTGTTTCATGTTGTATGGGACGAGGAACAGACAGATTACGGACGGGACGAGTTGGAAATCCTTCTGCGGGACGTATTTTTCTGGTATGACAGAAATATGAGACAGAATTTTCTGGAGCAGATCCTAAATACCGATATGGAGACCGGGGCTGCCAATCCATATGCATTTACCGGCTTTGCAGGGATGCTGATGGCACGCGGCATACTGGAACGATATTGTGTGGTTTTTTTTAATATACATAATTTTAAATATGTCAATAAAGTCTTTAGCTACGCGGAGGGAGACCTGATCCTGCGTCAGTACACTTCGCAGATCCAGGCTCTTTTGCAGGAGGAGGAAAACCTTGCCAGACTGGGAGGTGATAATTTTGTTGCCCTGGTCCGGACAGAGAATACGGATGCGTTTATTCGGGAGCTGCAGGAAATGAAGGTGTTCTTTAGCAATAAACTAAAATCCCAAACCTTTATCTTCGGTGCGACGATCGGTGTCAGCCGTCTTGAAAAGGTTCTTACTGTAAGAGAGGTTATGTCGAGAGCAAGCATTGCCTATCAGGAGGCAAGAAGTTGTGGTGTGGGCGGCGTTGTCTGGTATTCCGATCAGATCTATCAGGAAATGATGGAACGCCAGAATGTGATCTCCAATTTTGCTTCTATTATGGAGCAGGGCGGCTTTGTTGTATATTATCAGCCCAAGGTAGACAGCCGTACCGACAGAATCTGTGGCGCGGAAGCACTTGTCCGCTGGGTGCAGGACGGAAAGCTGGTGCCGCCGGTTAAGTTCATTCCGCAATTAGAGCAGGAGGGAAGCATCTGCAGGCTGGATTATTATGTGCTTGAGCAGGTCTGCCGCCTGATCAAGTCAAGAGAAGAACGAGGGGAAGAGAATGTATGCATCTCTGTTAATTTCTCGCGGAAGCATCTGGAAGAGGTGGATTTTGTAGAGCATGTTATCCGGGTGATTGACCATTTTGGCATTTCGCATCATTATATTGAGGTGGAACTCACAGAGAGTGAGGATTTCCAGCAGTATGGGATCATGTCGGGGATTGTGGAAGGCTTTAAAAAATATGGGATCCATACTGCTATTGATGATTTCGGAACCGGATTTTCTTCATTGAATATGTTGAAGAAGGTAGACTTAGATATTGTAAAGATTGACAAGTCCTTTATTCCGTTGGAGGAGGAGTATGCCGGCAAAGACAAAGATATGATGATGCTGTGGAGCATTGTCGAGCTTTTGCACCAGCTTGGAAAGGAAATGGTTGCAGAGGGCGTAGAGACAAAGCAGCAGCTCGACTATCTCGAAAAGGTGGGGTGCCATATCATTCAGGGATATGTCTTTGACAAGCCTCTGCCGCAGAAGGACTTTGAAGAACGTCTTTTGCGGCAATACCAATAGAAAAGAGATAATATCCGCGGAATGAGACAAACAACAAAAAGTCTTGTAACTATAACATATTTGGAAAAAGCATGGTTACCGGGCTGAATGCTGGCGTCCTTCTGTATCGATTTCGGTGCTGTCCGGATAGATAAGTTGCGAGATAGGGACAAACTCATAGCCCTTTTCCTGCAATGTTGTGATCAGTGTGTCCAGTGCGTCTGCTGTATACTTTGCACCGTTATGGCACAGAATGATTGAACCGTTGCCCAGATGCTTGTGCTCACAGACCGTTTTAATGATGGAATCGACTCCGTAATCCTTCCAGTCTAAGCTGTCTACATCCCATTGGATCGCGTGATAGCCGCATTCCTCCGTGGCGGTGATCAGCGTATCATTATAATCACCATAAGGCGGACGGAAAAGTATCATTTCTTTACCGGTAATCTCCTTTACCTTGTCATGGACGGACTGGATCTCCTGCTTACATTCTTCCAGAGAAAGCTTTGACATCTGCTTATGATTCTGGCTATGATTACCGAGGTCGTGTCCGCGTTCAGCAATCATTTTAACGTCATCAGGGTAAGACTCCACCCAGCCGCCTGTCATAAAGAAGGTGACATGAACCTTATGCTTATCCAGAATATCCATGATCTTTTTCGTGTCCTCGTTTCCCCATGCGGCATCAAATGAGAGCGCAATCTTCTTATCAGAAGTGTCTACGCAATATATAGGTAGTTTTTTGCTGCTTTTACTGTAAGTGGCAGAAGGAGCCGGTGAAGCGGAGATGTTCTGCGAGGTTGTCATAGCTTCTTTTTTTAATTTAGTCTGTCCATATGCAATTGAGATTCCGGAGATCAGGATCACAGACAATACGAAAAGACTACATTGAAGAAGCGATCCATGTTCCAAAGATGAAATAAACTGTTTCATGGCAGTATCCTTTCACATCATATAAGGAGTGATGCAATATGCTTATTTACAGAGTATGCGTGGTGACTTTGTCCTATGATATCAGGGCAGAAAACAGAAGAAAAACAAAAAAATAAAAAAAATTCAAAAAAGGTGTTGACAAAAGTCGAAACGCGTGGTAAATTATATATCGTTGTCGCGCAAGACAAGCGAACAACAGACAAGCGGGAACGCTTGAGAGAAGCTTGATAATTGAACAGTAAAACAACCCTGAAAATTCTAATAAAAGATGTGAATCACATCTTAAAAAAGATTTTCAAGATCAAAACATGCTTTGATCAAAAGCGAATACCTAACAAGGTAAATCGAGGATTAGCCAAGCAAAAGCTTGAGTAAATCAAACACTTAAACATGAGAGTTTGATCCTGGCTCAGGATGAACGCTGGCGGCGT
>ERZ780223.1058-NODE-1058-length-28548-cov-6.374232_pt1 | contig 28548 bp, 24 predicted proteins | sample MGYA00511016_ERZ780223 | MGnify/ENA primary metagenome ERZ780223 (study PRJEB29588, sample SAMEA2159032) | human gut metagenome | biome: human gut; feature: human-associated habitat; material: faeces | place: Denmark | collected 2008/2010 ... | reverse complement strand
AAATTTATTAAATACTTTTGCTTTTTCCAAGAATAATGCTTTTCTGGATGGAAAATCATTTATATTGATTCCTTCAGTCAATCTTAGTCCAAGCATAATTTTTTCATCGTCACTGCCTGGATTTTCATCAGTTAAAATTGTTTCAGTACTATTCAAATATTTATTCAAGTCCGATGGAATAAAGTATCTTTTGCCGTTAAAATATGAATGTGCAGACGGACCCAGACCGATATATTCCTGGCATTTCCAATACTTTAAGTTATGTTTGCTTTCAAATCCCATTTTGGAAAAATTAGATATTTCATATTGATTGTATCCGAGTTTTTGAAGTTCTTCGGCCATAAAAAGATACAAGTCGGAAATATGATCGTCATCAGGTAAAGAATTGATAATATCCGGAGTATTGAACGGTGTATTTTCTTCTATTTTAAGTATATAAGCGGAGAAATGTTGTATGGATAGTTCTGCAATTTTATGGATAGTTAATTTTAATTTTTCAATAGATTGTCCGGAAAGACCGATCATAATATCGCATGAAATATTTTTAAATCCGATATTTTGAGCTGAATTTATAATTTTTTCAGCTTTTTCCCATGAATGCATACGCCCTAGGAATTTAAGCTCGTCATTGTGAACAGACTGGACGCCGAAAGAAAGTCTGTTAATTCCTATTTTACTGTATTGGAAAAGCTTTTCTTCAGTAACAGTACAGGGATTTACTTCTAAAGTTATTTCAGGATTTATAAAATGGCAGTGATGAGATAATGCATCAAGAATTTTATTCAGCATATCAGCAGACAGGAGAGACGGTGTACCGCCGCCGAAATATAGGGTATCGGCATAAATGTTATCTGGAAGATTTTTGATATCACGGATAACTGCATCGGTATATTTTTCAGCAGCCGTTAGATTATAGGCGCATGAATAGAAATCACAGTACGGACATTTTCGGGCACAGAAAGGCACGTGTATATAAATACCTATAGGGGTCATTTTATATCAAGTCTCATGCTTGGCGCAAGGGAAAAGAAAAATGCGTCTGCAATTCTGTTAATAACAAAAGTAATAATAATTGCCGCTGCCATGTAAAAGAAATTAGTGCCGCTTGGCATTGCAAAATAAAATATGATTACGAACACAAGCATTATAAAGTCTGTAATTGTATGAAAAACTGCCGATTTCATATCATTAGTGCAGTGACCGCCGCATTTGGGGCAGACAACGCCTTTAGACTTCTGATTTCCTGCAAATGCTTTTTTTATGGGACTTATAGTTTTTTCACCACAATGAGGACATTCAAATTTTTTCATTTTATTCACCTTTTATTCATCTAATTTCAATACGCTCATGAATGCTTCCTGCGGTACTGTTACAGTACCAAGCTGGCGCATTCTTTTTTTACCTTCCTTTTGCTTTTCAAGAAGCTTTTTTTTACGTGTAATATCGCCGCCGTAGCACTTTGCAAGTACGTCTTTTCGCATTGCTTTTATAGTTTCTCTTGCAATTATCTTACCTCCGATTGCCGCTTGGATAGGTACTTCAAAAAGCTGTCTTGGAATGTTTTCCTTGAGCTTTTCAACCATTTTTCTTCCACGGCTGTAAGCTCTGTCGGTATGGACAATAAATGAAAGAGCGTCTACGATCTCGCCGTTAAGAAGAATATCAAGCTTTACAAGCTTGGACGGCGCATAGCCTGTCATTTCATAGTCGAAGGATGCATAGCCTTTTGTACGGGATTTAAGTGCGTCAAAGAAATCATAGACAATTTCGTTTAAAGGCAGTTCATAGTGAAGGGCAACTCTTGACTCATCAAGATATTTCATGTCTTTAAACACGCCTCTGCGTTCCTGACAAAGTTCCATAATATTACCTACAAAATCAGACGGAGCTAAAACCTCAGCTTTTACTATAGGTTCTTCCGCTTCTGCAATTGTTCCGGGATCAGGATAATTGGTAGGATTGTCGATGTAAATAGTTTCGCCGCTGTTAAGCTTGACTTTATAAATTACCGATGGTGCAGTTGTAATCAGGTCGAGATTATATTCACGTTCCAGACGTTCCTGGATAATTTCCATGTGGAGCAGTCCTAAAAATCCGCATCTGAATCCAAATCCCAGAGCGATAGAAGTTTCCGGTTCAAATGCAAGGGAAGCGTCATTTAGCTGAAGCTTTTCCAATGCTTCACGCAGATCTTCGTACTTAGCGCCGTCAGCGGGATATATACCCGAATAAACCATAGGATTAACTTTTCGATATCCCGGAAGAGCTTCATCGCATGGATTGTCTGCATTTGTAACAGTATCGCCCACCTGTGTATCGCCTATACTTTTTATTGAAGCAGAGATATAGCCTACTTCTCCGGCAGACAATATGCCCTGATTAATATGATTATTGGCGTCCATATATCCGGCTTCAACAACAGTAAATTCAGCACCGGTTGCCATAAGTCTGATAGTATCGCCGGTTTTTACTGTTCCTTCTTTGATTCTTACATAAATAATAACGCCCTTGTATGCGTCATAGTAACTGTCAAAAATAAGTGCTTTTAATGGTTTGTTTTCATCACCTGACGGCGGCGGAACGTCTTTGACGATCTGTTCAAGTACAGCTTCAATATTTATTCCCGCTTTTGCGGAAATTCTCGGAGCGTCCATTGCAGGAATACCGATAACGCTTTCAATTTCTTCGCAGACTCTTTCCGGATCGGCTGACGGCAGGTCTATTTTATTTACAACAGGAAGTACTTCCAGATCGTGTTCGATAGCAAGATAAGTATTTGCCAGTGTCTGGGCTTCGATTCCCTGTGATGCGTCAACTACCAGCACTGCTCCTTCGCATGCTGCAAGAGAACGTGAAACCTCGTAATTGAAGTCAACATGTCCGGGAGTGTCGATGAGATTGAAAACATATTCTTTTCCGTCCAGAGCTTTATAATTCAGCCGTACGGCACGGGCTTTAATGGTAATTCCACGTTCTCTTTCAATGTCCATGTTGTCAAGGAGCTGTTCTTCCATGTCACGCTGGGCAACTGTATAGGTTTTTTCAAGAATTCTGTCGGCAAGAGTTGACTTGCCGTGGTCTATATGGGCAATAATGCAGAAATTGCGGATATTTTCATTTGCCAATTGGTGTTCCTCCTGTTTTTTTATACTTGAAATTATTATACCATATAAATGAAAATTTGTAAACCGGAATTATAATTGAGCTGTGTTTTTTAATCTGATTACTTGACATAAATTCAAAATTGTGGTATAGTGTATATCGCAAGTACATTTGTATGTCACAGGTGGACTTTAAATATTTCTGTTATATTATGAGGAATATACATGAAAAATAAATCACATTTAATTGTTGTTGAATCAGAAGTTTTACCTGAGGTTATAATTAAAGTTCTGGAGGTTAAAAAGCTTCTTGCCAACAAGGAAGAGAAAAGCTCTGCGGCTGCGTGTAAGCATGTTGGGGTATCGAGAAGCGCTTATTATAAATACAGAAACAGTGTTTATTCTTATGAAGAAAAGCTTATGCAGAAAATCATAACTCTTTATATGCTGCTGAGAGATGAACCGGGTGTATTGTCCAGCGTTTTGGTGTCTCTTCACAATTTAAATGCAAATATACTGACTGTCAATCAAAGTATTCCAATTGACGGCGTTGCAACTGTTACTATTTCTTTGCGGTTAAAGGAAAGCTTTGATGAAGCACAGGCAATTAAATTAATTATTGCGCAGCTGAAAGGTGTTGTGGATATTCAACTGCTTTCAGGAGAATGATATATTATATGTATGGAGGAAGTTATGTCTAAATTTGCGGTATTAGGTTATGGTGTTGTCGGTTCCGGAGTTGTAGAATTGTTTTATAAAAACAAAGAAAAGATCGAAAAAAAAGCCGGACATGAAATGGACGTTAAATATATTCTGGATATAAGAGAATTTCCGGACAGTCCTTATGCGGACAAGTTTGTCAAGAGTATAGATGATATAGTCGGTGACAGTGAAATTACAGCTGCTGCGGAGTGTATGGGCGGAGTTGAACCGGCATTTACATTTACTAAGGAATGTCTTTCCAGAGGTATAAGCGTATCTACTTCCAATAAGGAACTTGTTGCCGCTAAAGGCGATGAACTTTTAAAGCTTGCAAAGGAAAATAACTGTAATTACTACTTTGAAGCAAGCGTTGGCGGAGCCATTCCGATCATTCGTCCGCTGCACAGATGTCTTGCGGCAAATGATATAACTGAAGTTGCCGGAATTTTAAACGGTACAACTAACTTCATTCTTACCAAAATGATTGTTGACGGTATGAAATTTGACGATGCGCTTAAGCTTGCTCAGGATTTAGGCTATGCAGAAAGAAATCCTGCTGCTGACGTTGAAGGGCACGATGCATGCAGAAAAATTTGTATTATTTCGTCTTTGGTTTACGGTAAACATGTTTATCCTGAAAGCGTATATACAAAGGGTATCACAGATGTAAAGCTTGAAGATGTTCAAATAGTAAGTAAATTTGGCGCTATCAAACTGATTGCTAGGGTCAAAGAACTGGAGAACGGTAAAATTCTTCCTACAGTTATGCCTATGATCGTTCCTTTTGATAATCTTATGTCAAGGGTCGACGATGTTTTTAACGCTGTAATGGTATATGGCGACGGCATTGACAAGACTATGTTCTACGGCAGAGGCGCAGGTAAGCTGCCTACGGCAAGCGCAGTGTTAGCAGATGTTATTGAGTCTGTAAAGCACGACAGAACAGTATTTTCACAGATGTGGAATTCCGTTTCAGACAACAGTTTTGTTGAGGATTACAGAATGCTTGAAGCTAAGGTTTATTTCAGAGTTGAAACAGACAGCATAGAAAAAATCAGTGAGATCGCAGGCAACGCTGAATTTATCTGTGAAGAAACAAACCAGACTGCTTTTGTTACCGATGTGATTACGCTGAAATCAGCTGAAGAAATCTCAGCAAGGTTTGAAGCTAATGGCATAAATGTTGTATCGGTTCTTCCGGTACTCTGATAATGTGATAAAAAAGAGATTGCTGCGTATATGCCGTAAGCGGTCTCTTTTTTATTATACTGAAAAGAACGGAAATAAGTATTGTAAAATAAAAATTAAATATTGTTTCATGTATTGAAAAAATAATCAGGGTATAGTATAATTATAATAACCGATTTTGAAAATTAGTAACGGAGGAAGTTATGGCAGATAAATTTAAGGTATCATTGAAAAAAATTATTGATGAATTTAAGCTTGAATCGATTTTTGTTCCTAAGGATGCGGAGGAAATATTCATAGATGAAAACGATGTAAACCGTCCGGGTTTGCAGCTTATGGGATTTTATGAATATTTTAATCCGGAACGAATTCAGATCATCGGGAAAATGGAGTTTGCGTATTTATCTACAATAGATGAAAAAACCAGACGTGAAACCCTTGATAAGCTTTTTTCACAAAAACTTCCGGCACTTATTATTACAAGAGAACTTCCTTATTTTGCAGAAATGCTTGAACTGGCAAAGGAATATGAAGTTCCGCTGCTGAGAAGCAAGGAAAGTACTTCAAATTTTATGTCCGGTTTGATAGCCTTTCTGAATCTGAATCTTGCGCCCAGAATTACACGTCATGGAGTATTGATTGAAATTTACGGCGAAGGCGTTTTTATTACAGGAGAAAGCGGAGTAGGTAAAAGTGAAACTGCAATAGAACTTGTAAAAAGAGGTCACCGTCTTGTTGCTGACGATGCAGTTGAAATAAAAAAAGTTTCCAATATCAGTCTTGTGGGAAGTTCGCCGGATAATATCCGTCACTTTCTTGAGCTCAGAGGCATCGGCATTATAAATGCCAGAAGACTGTTTGGTATGGGAGCCGTAAAGCTGACTGAAAAAATCGATCTTATTGTTGAAATGGAACTTTGGAATCCTGAAAAAGTCTATGACAGAATGGGAGTCGACAATCAATACACGTCTATTCTTGGGGTCAAAGTACCGTCTCTTACAATTCCAGTAAAACCCGGACGTAACCTTGCGGTTATTTTAGAGGTTGCAGCTATGAACAACAGACAGAAGAAAATGGGTTATAATGCGGCTCAGGAGCTTCTTGATAAGCTGGGACTTGATATGGAAGGAACGGAAACGGTCAAGAATTACGAACAGTTTTAAGAGGGCGGAGGATATATGTTAATACAAGCTGATTTACACTGTCATTCGCTGGCGTCCAGCCATGCGTATTCAACTGTTGATGAAATGGCTGCCGCTGCCAGAAGATACGGACTAAAAGCATTTGCTCTTACGGACCATGCAATGTCAATGCCGGATGCACCCCATGAATGGCATTTTCATAATCTTCATGTTTTGCCCCAGAAGATAAATGGCGTTACCGTTTTAAGAGGCGCTGAAGCAAATATCAAATCTTTTGAAGGCGATATTGATATGACGGAATTTGATCTTTCCAATTTGCAATGGGTGGTGGCTTCATGTCATGTACCGGTAATTAAGCCGGGTACTGAAAAGGAAAATACTGCCGCATATGTAAATGCGGTAAAAGATAATACGGCAATTGATGTTATCGGACACTGTACCGTATTCAGATATCCTGTGGATTTTGAAGCAATTGCCAAGGCATGTAAGGAATACGGTAAATTTATTGAACTGAATGAAAGCTCTTTTCAGTATAGAAGAAGTACGGAAGAAAACTGTATTGCGATGCTCAGGGCATGTAAAAAATATGAAACGGAAATAACTGTTAATACAGACTGTCATTATGCCGGACTTATAGGTCAGACTCCTCTGACTGAAAAAATTCTTGAATCTGTTGATTTTCCTGAAAAGCTGATTTTCAACAGGGACGCTGATAAAGTACTGGAATATGTTTCAAAAAAGCATAATATAATTTTAAAAAAATAATCAGAGAGAGAGAAGCTTTATGCCATATACAAACGAATTGTGCGGCCTGTGCCGTAAGCTTTGCTGTGAATATAAAACGGAAGAACCGTTAAAAAAACATACTACGTTTAAAATAGGCGGAAGCTGTAAGATACTCATAAATATAAATTCTTCGGATACATTGGCTGAAATACTGAAATTTCTCAAAAAACAAAATATAAGATTTTTTGTATTGGGTAAAGGAAGCAACATTCTTGCCGACGATAACGGCTTTGACGGTGTTATACTTAAAATTTCAAAGGATTTCTCGCATATTGAAAAAACCGGAGAAACTGAAATTTTCTGTACGTCCGGAACATCATTGAGCGAGCTTTGCATTTATGCTATGGAAAATTCTTTGTCCGGACTGGAATTTGCTTACGGAATTCCGGGAACTGTGGGAGGCGCTTTATTTATGAATGCCGGAGCGTACGGAGGAGAACTGAAAGATGTTGTGACATCGGCACATTACTTAAATGAAAAATGTGAAATATGCTCAGCTGAGTCGGCTGAAATGTCGCTTTCTTACAGGCATAGCGTTTTCAGTGAAAATCCGGATTGGGTTATAACTGACGTGACTTTTTCCCTGAATAAAGGAGATAGGGAACAGATACGTGAAAAAATGAATGAGCTTATGCATAAAAGAAAAGATAAACAGCCGCTGGATTTTCCAAGTGCCGGAAGTACGTTTAAGCGTCCGGAGGGAAGCTATGCTTCACTGCTTATAGAACAATGCGGACTTAAAGGGTTGAACGTGGGCGGTGCGGAAGTGAGTACAAAGCACAGCGGATTTGTTATAAATAAAGGCGGCGCAACTTTTGAAGACGTAATTGAATTGACTGATAAGGTAAAAAAATGCGTTTATGAAAAAACAGGCTACAGTCTTGAGCTTGAACCGATAATTTTAAAATAAATCATTTATCCATAAAAATATAAAGGAGGGAAAGGCGTCTGTTTAGGACGCTGTAAGCTATGCAGTTTGTTATTGTAACCGGTATGTCGGGTTCCGGAAAATCATGTGCAATGAATGTTTTGGAGGACATAGGATTTTATTGTATAGACAATATTCCTCCTCAGCTTTTAACTAAATTTGCAGATATATGTATGCACTCAAAAGGTCAGCTGGACCGTGTTGCGGTAGCAGTTGACATAAGATCAGGAGATATGTTCGGTGAGATATTTGACCGCTGGAAAATATTAAAGGATATTGCCGATCTTGACGTTAAAATTCTTTATCTTGAAGCTAATGACGAGGTTATTATTAAACGTTATAAGGAGACCCGAAGAAAGCATCCTCTTGATGAAAAATTCAGCAGCTGTCTGCATAAGGCTATAGCCTTTGAGCGCGAACAGCTTAATCCTTTGAGGGAAGTAGCGGATTATTATGTTGAATCTTCTTATTTATCCACTTCACAGCTTAAAGAAGAGGTGAAGTCGCTTTTCCTTGAAAAGAATAGTGATTCAATGATTATAAAAATTATGTCGTTCGGATATAAATACGGAGTTTCAACTGAATCCGATCTTGTTTTTGACGTAAGATGTCTGCCGAATCCTTATTATGTCAAGGAATTAAGGCCTATGACCGGTTGTGACTCAAGCGTCAGGGAATATGTTATGGGATTCGAGCAATCGAAAAAGCTTCTTGAAAAAATAAAAGATTTGCTTGATTTTCTTATTCCATTGTATGTACATGAAGGAAAAAGCCAGCTGGTAATTTCTTTTGGATGTACGGGCGGAAAACACAGATCCATTACTTTTACTGAATTGGTAGCAGATTATCTTTCAAAGCAGGGATTGAGGGTACAGAAAAGTCATAGGGATATTAACAAGGACATCAGTTATTATCGAACATAATTAATTAAAGGAGGTCCTTTAATTGGCATCCTTTTCTAATGATGTAAAAAAAGAATTGTGTAAAGGCATAACAGATAAGGATAAAAGATATGCTTGTCTTTATGGAATTCTGCTTTATTGCAAGGGACTTACTGACAGTCATATAAGTTTTAGTACTGAGTGTGAAGAATTTGCGTTGCTTTTTGAAATGCTTGTAAAAAGTATTTTTAATAATGAGATCAAAGTGAAAATTGAAACCGGTTCGAGAAAAAACGGAAATAAAGCATACGCTTTGAGTATAGAAGATAAGCAGTCTGTGAGCCGTATTCAGCAAACATATAATATTAATATTGAAAGACGTGAAATAAATTTAAGAAATATAGTTAATAATAGTTTAAACGTTTTTCTTGCAGGGGTATTTTTTATATGCGGAAGCGTCAGCGATCCCTATAAGGAATATCATCTTGAGTTTACTGTTCCCAACGAACAGCTTTATAAGGATCTGCATGACATACTTTTAAGTCTGGGCATTGAATCGGGAAAAACAGTTCGCAAGGGATTGACGGTACTGTATGTAAAGGACAGCGAAAATATTGAAGATATACTGACATTTATTGGCGCCAGACAGGGTACTATAGATCTGATAAATATAAAAATCTACAAGGACGTAAGAAATAAAGCAAACCGTATTGCAAACTGTGATTCCGCCAACATTGACAAAGTAATTGCGGCAGCTTCTAGGCAGATTCATGATATTGAATTTATTATGGAACATGGAGAATTTGACAAACTTTCTGCTGACTTGCAGGAGGTATCCAGAATCAGGCTGGACAATCCTGAAATGAGCCTTCAGGAGATCGGTGAAATGCTTATCAAGCCTATAGGACGTTCCGGAGTTACCAGAAGATTTCAGAAGATTTCAAGATTTGCAGATGAGATAAGAAAAAAAGAAAATAATAATGGTGTTCTATGAATAATAATGAAAACAATAACAGCTTTGTACATTTACATGTTCATAGTGAATACAGTCTTTTGGACGGTGCATGCCGTATCCCCCAGTTAGTGAAAAAAGCGGCTGAAATGGGTCAAAAAGCAATTGCTGTCACTGACCACGGAGTAATGTACGGAGCTGTTGAGTTCTATCAGGAGGCGCTTAAAGCCGGAATAAAGCCGATAATTGGGTGTGAAGTTTATGTAGCTCCCCGTACAAGATTTGACAGAGAATCTAAGCTTGACAGCCGTCCTTATCATTTGGTTTTGCTATGTAAAAATAATAAAGGATATCAGAATCTTATTAAGCTTGTTTCATTGGGCTATACTGAAGGATTTTACAATAAACCAAGGGTTGATATTGAACTGCTTGAGAAGTACAATGAGGGACTCATTTGTCTTTCGGCTTGTCTTGCAGGAGAAATACCCAGACAGCTTGTTAATAACAATTATGAGGGCGCTAAAAAAACAGCGCTGAAATATTTGGAGATTTTTGGTGCCGGTAATTACTATCTTGAAATTCAGGATCACGGAATAAGCGAGCAGAAGAATATTATTCCGCTTATCTGCCGTCTTTCAAATGAGACAGGTATTCCTCTTGTTGCTACAAATGATGTGCATTATATTGAAAAAGAAGACGCTGAAATGCAGAATGTTCTGATGTGCATACAGATAAAAAAGACTATTTATGAGCCGAACAGTCTTAAATTTCCCACCGAGGAGTTTTATCTGAAAAGCGGACAGGAAATGAGCGAGCTTTTTAGAAACCTTCCCGAAGCAATTTCAAATACTTCGATAATAGCTGATAAATGCAATGTTGAGTTTGAATTCGGAGTAATAAAGCTGCCTAAATTTCATATTGACGGTGAAGACGATAATATAGCATTTTTCAGAAAGCTTTGCTATGACGGATTAAAAAAAAGATACGGTGAAAATTTTTCTGAAAATATAAAAAAACGAATGGATTATGAGCTTGATATCATAATCGGTATGGGATACGTAGATTATTATTTGATCGTATGGGATTTTGTCAGATACTCAAAGGACAATAATATTCCCGTCGGTCCGGGAAGAGGATCGGGGGCAGGAAGTATTTGTGCTTACTGTATAGAAATCACTGATATTGATCCTATAAAATATAATTTACTGTTTGAAAGGTTTTTAAATCCGGAAAGAGTTAGTATGCCGGACTTTGACATTGATTTCTGCATAGAGGGACGGCAGAAGGTCATTGATTATGTAGTTGAAAAGTACGGTAGTGACCGTGTGTCTCAGATCATAGCCTTCGATACGCTTAAAGCCAGAGCGGCTATTAAGGATACCGGAAGAACTATGGGACTGTCAGTAAAATTCAGAAACGACGTTTCTTCACTTGTTCCGAGAGACTTGAATATAACTATTGCTCAGGCACTGGAAAAAAGCAAAGAGTTGAAAGAGCTTTACGATTCCAATTATTCTGCACATAAGCTTATTGATATGTCAATGAAAATTGAGGGTATGCCCAGAAACGATTCCATCCATGCGGCAGGAGTGGTTATTTCCGGAGTTCCGGTTACCGATTTGGTACCGGTAAAAAAGAGCGGTGACGCTGTTGTAACTCAGTATACTATGACTGCGCTGGAAAGCTTGGGACTGCTTAAAATGGATTTTTTGGGGCTTCGCAACTTAACTGTAATAAAACATTGTGTGGAAGAAATAAGAAAAAAAGTTCCTGAATTTGATATAAATAAAATTTCATTTGAAGACAGTGAAGTTTATCGCATGATGTCACAGGGAAAAACAACGGGCGTTTTCCAATTTGAAAGTGCAGGTATGAGGAGGGTTCTTTCTCAGCTGATACCTGAAAATCTTGAAGATCTGATAGCTGTAATATCTCTTTACCGTCCCGGACCTTCTGAATCTATTCCTAAATATATCAGCAACAAACATAATCCGGAAAATATAAAGTACAAGCACCCTATGCTGAAAAATATTCTTGATGTAACTTACGGCTGTATGGTATATCAGGAACAGGTAATGGAAATCTGCCGTACTCTTGCAGGGTATTCCTATGGACGTGCCGATCTTGTGCGTCGTGCAATGGCTAAGAAAAAGCACAGTGTGATGGAAAAAGAACGTCATAGCTTTGTTTACGGAGACAAGAATCCTGACGGTACGGTAAACTGTGTGGGTGCAGTTGCCAATGGAATAGATGAGAAGGACGCAAATGAAATATTTGATGAAATGAGCGGATTTGCGTCATATGCTTTCAATAAGTCTCATGCTGCCGCTTATGCTTATCTTGCATATCAGACAGCTTTTCTGAAATGTCATTATACTAAGGAGTATATGGCGGCACTTATGTCAAGTGTTTTGGATTATACTGATAAATTGATAGAATATGTTGACGAGTGCAGAAAAAATAATATAAAGGTACTGAAACCGGATATAAATAAAAGTTCTGCTTATTTTACTTCTGAAGAAAGCGGAATACGTTATGGACTTCTTGCAATAAAAACTCTGGGAATGGGTGTTATAAGCGGTATTCTTAAGGAACGTAACGAGAACGGGGAATTTAAAAATTTACAGGATTTTTGCAGTCGTTCCGCAGAAATAGGAGTCAGCAAGGTTTCTGTTGAATATTTGATTAAGTCCGGAGCATTTGACGGACTTGGTGCAAACCGACGTCAGATGATTAGCAATTATGAATTTCTTATGGATAGTGCAAGCAGCTTTTCAAAATCCAATCTTGAGGGACAGATGGGACTGTTTTCAGAGGAAAATAGTCCGACGGCGGTTGATGTTGAGTTTAAACCGGAAGAGGAATACCGTTATGCAGATCTGCTTTGTTTTGAAAAATTTGCAACAGGAATGTATATTTCCGGTCACCCTGCGGATCCGTATAAAACGGCATTGAAGCTTATGCATATACCGGACGCTTTGCATGTTCAGAGCAATTTGAAAGAAGGAGTATATTCAAAAAATCAGGTTATAAGTTTTTTTGGAGCAATGGACGATATAACTGTAAAATATACTTCAATGGGTAAAAAAATGGGATTTTTGACTTTACAGGATACTAGCGGCTCGGTTGAGTGTACTTTATTTCCTGAAACTTATGCAAAATATGAAAAGAAACTGGTTTATGGGAATGTTTTATATGTTGTAGGCAAAGTATCGTCAAAGAATTCTTACGGGTACTCTGTTATTGCTGATAGTATTTTTGATGAAAATGAATTTGACAATATATTAAGTTCGAAAAGGCTGTGTATTAAGGTTAAAAGCAGTCAGAAGGACATTATACGCTCAACGGCTGAAATAATCAGACAATACAGCGGAGAAAATGAGGTTTGTTTTTATCTGACAGATCTAAAAAAATATTTGAGATTAAAGGATTTTAATAAAATAAGTATTAAAGACGACGTTTTGGATAAACTATGTGAAATATTAAATGTAAATGATATAGGACTTATCAATTAAGCATACTTTACAATATTTCCGAAACTTTTCCTATTTTCAGCTGAAAACACTTGACAAAAATCTGAAATGTAGTAAAATAGTATATAGTGGATTTGCGTGAAATACAACGCTTGTCATTTATCGGTTTCAGACGGTAAACTGAGATCAATTGCCTGAAGGCGGATAGGAGTTATAATAATGATTAAAAAAATCGGTGTTTTAACAAGCGGCGGCGACGCCCCGGGAATGAATGCGGCAGTAAGAGCAGTTACAAGAGCGGCAATCAGAAAGGGCATGCAGGTTTATGGTATCCGCAGAGGATACAACGGTCTTATTAACGGCGATGTGTTTGAAATGAATGAACGCAGCGTATCGGACATTATTCAGAGAGGCGGTACAATGCTGTATACTGCAAGGTGTCCTGAATTCAGAACTGAAGAAGGCGTTGAAAAGGCAAGAGCAAAATGCGAAGAACTGGGTCTTGAGGGTATTGTTGTTATCGGCGGAGACGGTTCTTTCAGAGGTGCGGCAGATCTTTCTGCAAAGGGAATTCTTTGTGTAGGTCTTCCGGGTACAATTGACAACGATATTTCCTGTACGGAATACACTATAGGTTACGATACGGCAATGAATACTGTCGTAGAAATGGTTGACAAGCTCAGGGATACAACACAGTCACATGACAGATGCAGTGTTGTAGAGGTAATGGGCAGAGGAGCCGGATATATTGCGCTGAACGCTGGTATTGCCTGCGGTGCGACATATGTAATTACAAGCGAAATTCCTTATGATCTTGATAAGGTTGCAAAGAAAATGCTTGAATCAAGAAAAACAGGTAAACAGCACTTTATTATTGTTGTATCTGAAGGTGTTGGTCATTCTGATGAAATTGCAAGAACACTTCAGGATAAAACAGGTATTGAAGCAAGAACTACAATTCTCGGACACGTTCAAAGAGGCGGTGCTCCTACAGTAAGAGACAGAGTTGTAGCAAGTCAGATGGCTTACTATGCTGTTGAACTCCTTTCACAGGGAATAGGCAACAGAGTAGTTGGAATGCAAAACAGCAAAATTGTTGACTTTGACATTCAGGAAGCATTATCGATGAAAAAGCCTTTCGAGGAAGAGCTTTATCATATTGCCGGCGAAATTGCTTTTTAATAAGCAGTCAAACCGGAAAATCATACGAATATTGGCATCAGAGTAGAAAGCTGTGCGTGAAGTGTCCGGCAGACGGGGAGTTGCTGTCGGGACGAAGAGCCTTAAAAAAGACTTGCGGTACAGTTTTCGCATCCTGCTGTATGCATAAAGGTAAACCTTTTCATAATGGCTCCTTTGTGCAAATCAGCACAAATTTAGGAGGTTTTTTATGAAAAGGTTTTTAGCAATTTTTAGTGATTCGGCAAAAGAATTAACGAATCTAAGGTGCATTGTCATGACGGGAATGTTGATAGCAGTACATGTACTGCTAAGTATATTTGTCATGATTCCTATAGGGGAGAATATAAAAATATCTTTTAGCTTTTTGGCATTGGCATCTATAGGAATGTTGTTTGGACCAATACCTGCGGCAATTGCAGGAGGTATTACAGACATATTAGGGTTTATGCTTGCAAATAAAACCGGAGGCGCATATCACCCGGGTTTTACTCTTGTACAAATTATGGCAGGCTTTATTTACGGAATTTGTTTATACAAAGCAGAAATAGGCAGATTTATGACAATAAGGTGTGCTATTTCAAAGATTCTTGTTGTTTTGATTTGTAATTTATGTCTGAATACATATTTTATATGCGCTTTATACGGAACAGGGAGTTTCTGGGCAATGTTTACATCACGAATTATAAAAAATGCAATACAGCTTCCGGTTGATGTTGTACTTCTTTCAATTGTTATGCCTATAATTCTTATGGCGTACAGGAAGGTTTTCGGCATAAAAAAAGCCGTATAATAAAAGAAATATAAAGTTTTATAAAATCACTTGTTATTTTAGCTTTTTTGAGTTATAATTATACAAGTGATTTTTTTATGAAAGGATTTGTTATTATGAAAATTAATGTCGGATTCATAGGTGCCGGAAATATGGGAACTGCCATAATGAAAGGTATTTTAAACAGCAGTTTGAATAATCAGATTCAGTTGTTTGCCGCTGATCAGGATTCGCTTAAAATTGAACCTTTAAAAAAATTCGGAGTAAATAAATGCGTTAACGGTTCTGAAGTCGTTTCGGCATGCAAATATGTTTTTCTGGCTGTTAAGCCTCAGGTAATAGAAGGAGTTCTTAATTCTATCGGTCAGAAAATAACAGATGATACCGTACTTATTTCAATTGCGGCAGGAATAAACAGCGATTTTGTAAAAAAAGCTACAGGAACAAACGTAAAAACGGTTATTGTTATGCCTAATACTCCGCTTTTGTTAAATGAGGGAGCTTCTGCGCTGGCAAAGGACAGCCAAGTGTCTCAGCAGGAATTTGATTTTGTATGCAGTATTTTTAAAGCATGCGGTAAAACTGCTGTTATTGATGAAAGCAAAATGAAAGAAATAATTGCTGTAAACGGAAGCAGTCCGGCATTTATATACCTTTATGCAAAGGGGTTTATTGATTATGCCGTTAAGGAAGGTATTGACGGAGAAGTTGCAAAGAAGCTTTTTGCACAAAGTCTTATAGGTTCGGCTAAAATGATTACTGATTCCGGTTATACTATAGATGAGCTTATAAAAATGGTTTCCTCCCCGGGCGGTACTACTCTTGCCGGATTGGAAGAGCTTAACAAGGGAAATTTGCTGAATACTGTAAATAATGCCTGTGAGGCATGTACAAAACGAGCATACGAATTATCAAAGTAGTATAAATTCAGATTGTCCGGCATATCCTTTTTAAAAAGGCTTGTTAGCTGAATTGAAAAGGAATGGTGTATATGAAAATATCGGACAAGACAAATTTTACAGGAACACAAAGAAGAAAGCTTAGTCTGGGACTGCTTTTATTGCTTATATCGGGAGGTATAGTTGCGGGGACGGTAATAGTATGCTCTGCGGATAGTCTGGATGCGGTAAGCAAAAGCGTTTTAACTCAGAATCTTCTTAAAACGTCTGAAGTGAAAACAATAATTCAAATTTATATTAACGCCTTTCTGCCTTTGGCAGCAGCTTTGACAATACAGTATATATGCGGCTTTTCTGCATTGGGACAACCGTTGACTATTGCAGGTATAATATACAGAGGCGTTTCAACAGGTGTTTCAGCGTCAGTTTTTTATCTTATGCTGGGCATAAAGGGCTTTCTAGCAATACTTATAATGCTGTTTCCGTTTGCGGCAGTAAGTTCAGTAATTTTAATACTGGGTGCCAGAGAATCAATAAAATTTTCTAATATGTTTATGAATTTTGCACTTAATAAAAATGTCGAAGAAGACAAGCGTTCCGGAATTAAGCTTTTTACTGTAAAATTTATCGTTCTTATTGCTTTAAGTCTGCTTGCGGCGGCGGCGGACAGTATAATTACATATTTTTTTACGGGGATACTTTTAAATCCCTGATATTTCAAGGAGTGTAAAAATTGTTTGGTAATAATAATACAGGAGTGGGGATTCCAAAAAATGCACCGAAAAAAAAGGGGATACTTAGATTTTTTGAGATTTTTTTCAGAAAGTTCTGGAAGCTGATCGAAGTTAATATTTTATATTCACTTTTTTTCATACCGGTAGTATTGGCATTATACGCTGTTATACGTGTTTCAAGCGCTACTGTAACTACTCTTATGCTGGCGGTTTGTTTAATTGCTTTTGTACTTACAATAGGTCCTGCAACTTCGGGAATGTTCAAGATACTCAGAAATTTTACTGTAGAAAAGCATGCGTTTATTTTAACTGATTTTAAAAAGTCGTTTACTGAAAATTATAAGAAGTCATTGGCAATGGGAGTAATAGATATATTATTTTTCGCAATTATCAGTACGGCAATGTATGTGTATGTAAAAATGGCAAGGGAAACAGGAAATAACCTGTTATTGATTTTATTTGTAATTTGCGCAAGTATGGCGCTCATTGCGGTAATGATGAATTTCTATACTTTTTTGATGATCATATCGACTGATGTTTCCTTTAAAAATATTTTGAAAAATTCTTTAGTACTTTCACTGGTTGCGTTAAAGAAAAATCTTTTGACATTGCTTATTACACTTCTTATTACAGGCGTGTTTATTGTGGCAATCATCTGGAATCTGAGTTTTATTTTACTTTTGCCGTTTGTACCGGCAGCGATAATATGCTTTATAATATGCTTTAATTCTTATCCTGTTGTTCAGAAATATGTTATTAACCCTTATTATGAACAAAGAGGAGAAGTAAATCCTGAAATAGGTACAGCGGATACTGATGATGAAGAAGTGATTTTTGAAGATAAGGGCGGCAGTGAAAAGCCGATTGAAAAGAGTAAAGGGAAAAAAGGTAAAATTATTTCATAAAAACTCTTTACAAATGAGGTAAAGTGTGGTATAATATTAAATATGCTTTGTACTTGGATTAAGGATTAAGCCCAACTGGGAATTTGCCTGCCTTTTTCTAAGTTATCAGCATAAATATTTAAAGAGGTGAAAAATATGCTTTTAAAAGAAGAAAAAACAGCGGTTATTGAAGCTAATAAGACTCATGAGAATGATACAGGTTCTCCTGAAGTACAGATCGCTATTCTTACAAGAAGAATCAACGATCTGACAGAACATCTTAAGGTTCACAAGAAAGACCATCACTCAAGAAGAGGTCTTTTGAAAATGGTAGGTCACAGAAGAAATCTTCTCAACTACCTTAAGAAGAAGGACATTAACAGATATCGTGCAATTATTGAAAAGCTTGGTATCCGTAAGTAAGTTTTATAAAAGGCAGTCGGGAGGAATCCTTTCTGCCTTTTAAGCTATTCAAAGAATAAAAAAATAGGTGCAGTAGTGGTAATTTTAGCATTAAATCGTGACTCTCATTTTGGGGATTCAGGATTTATTGCTAAAGCTGCTACTGAAAACGGAGGCAGTTTATTTATGTTTGAAAATTACAAAACTTTTAAAACACAGTTTGCAGGCAGAGAATTGATTGTTGAAACCGGAAAGACATGCGAGTTGTCAAATGGCTCATGCTGGGTACATTACGGTGAAACAGTAGTTATGGCAAATGTTACAGCAAGCCCAAAACCAAGAGAAGGTGTTGATTTCTTCCCTCTATCAGTGGATTATGAGGAAAGACTATATTCAGTAGGTAAAATTCCGGGATCATTTACTAAGAGAGAGGGCAAGCCGTCTGAAAAGGCTATCCTTACTTCAAGAATGGTGGACAGACCTATTCGTCCGCTTTTCCCTAAAGATATGAGAAATGATGTATCAGTAGTAATGACTGTTCTTGCAGTTGATCCTGATTGTTCCCCTGAAATTACAGGTATGATCGCTACGGCAATCGCTATTTCAATTTCTGATATTCCGTGGAATGGTCCTATTGCCGGAATCAGCGTGGGACTTGTTGACGGTGAAATCGTTCTTAATCCGAATCTGGAGCAGAGAGCTAAAACCGATCTTAATCTTACTGTTGCAGGTTCTGCTGAAAAAATCGTTATGATTGAGGCAGGAGCTAATCAGGTTGAAGACGATATAATGCTTGATGCAATTTTAAAGGGTCATGAGGAAATCAAAAAAATAGTTGCATTTATCAGTGACATTCAGGCGCAAATCGGAAAGAAGAAATTTGAATTTGAGTCACAGGAAGTCGATCACGATATGTTTGACGCAATTGAAGAATTTGCGTCTGAAAGAGTAAAATTTGCTCTTGATACAAATGATAAAAATATTCGTGAGGAAAGACTTCAGCCTATTAAGGACGATATTCATGAAAAGTTTGATGAGGTTTATCCTGAACAGACTGCAATGATTGATGAATGTATTTATAAGCTTCAGAAGAAAATCGTAAGAAACTGGCTTTATGAAGGCAAGCGTGTGGACGGAAGAGGTATTGATGAGATCAGACCATTGGCTGCTGAAGTAGGCGTACTGCCGAGAGTTCACGGTTCCGGACTGTTTACAAGAGGACAAACTCAGGTTCTTACAATTGCTACATTAGGACCAATAAGTGAAGCACAGAGAATTGACGGTCTTGATGAAGAAGAGTCTAAGAGATATATGCATCACTATAATTTCCCTTCATATTCTGTAGGCGAAACAAAGCCGAGCAGAGGTCCTGGCAGACGTGAAATCGGTCACGGTGCTTTGGCTGAGAGAGCGTTAGAGCCTGTAATTCCGTCTGTTGAGGAATTTCCTTATGCACTGAGACTTGTATCAGAAGTACTTTCTTCAAACGGTTCAACATCACAGGGTTCAATCTGCGGCTCTACATTGGCTCTTATGGACGCAGGCGTACCGATCAAAGCGCCGGTTGCAGGTATTTCATGCGGACTTATTACAAAGCCTGACAGTGATGAATTTATGACAATGGTTGATATTCAGGGACTGGAAGATTTCTTCGGTGATATGGACTTTAAAGTCGGCGGTACTCATAAGGGCATTACTGCGATTCAGGTTGATATCAAGGTTGACGGTCTTACTCCTGCGATTATTAAAGAAGCTTTTGAAAAGACAAGAAAAGCAAGACTTTATATCCTTGATGAGATTATGCTGAAGGCTATTCCTCAGCCGAGAGAGACTGTAAATAAGTATGCTCCGAAAATGCTTCAGACAAAGATTGATGTTGAAAAGATAAGAGATGTAATCGGTCAGGGCGGAAAGGTTATTCAGAAAATTACTGCTGAATGTGATGTAAAGATTGATATTAATGAGGACGGAAGTGTATTTGTTTCCGGAGTTGATCTTGATAAGTGTAATAAAGCACTGTCAATTGTTCATACAATCGCTGCCGGACCGGAAGTAGGTTCTATTTACAAGGGTAAGGTTGTACGAATTATGTCATTCGGTGCATTTGTTGAAATTGCTCCGGGTAAGGACGGTCTGGTTCACATTTCAAAGCTTGATAAGGCAAGAGTTGAAAAGGTCGAGGACGTTGTTTCGATCGGTGATGAAATTGTTGTTAAGGTTGTTGAAATTGACAAGCAAGGCAGAATAAATCTTTCCAGAAAAGACGCTCTTGCAGATCTTGAATCTAAGAAAAATCAATAATACAGAAATTTACTCCTCTGCGTTTTGCAGGGGAGTTTTATATGGTTTTAGTCATATTGTACGTGTTAAACGTTTTCGTAATCAATAATATAAACAAAATTATTCTTAGTTTATTGACATTTATTATATTATATGCTAAAATATAGAAAAGGAATTTAATATATAGTTAAGTATTGGATATTAAAATTATATTTAAAATAGGAGGTAATGCTATTATGAAATCAGAAAAAATTATATCCAAATTAATTTGCAGTGCAGTTACCGCAAGTGTATTAATTTTTAATCAATTAAGTATCTGTTCTGTTAAAGCGGATGATTATCAATCAGATTATAAAATGGGATGTATTTCGCAAACTCAGGAAGAATTGATTGAATTTTTCGGGGAGCCTATTACATCACCATGCTTTCCAACTATTGGAGATCAAGGTTCACTAGGATCAAGTACATCTTTATGATGGTTCTGTTACAGAAGAAGATGCACAATGCATAACAAATTATATTCTTCAAGTTAATGAATTATCTAATGTTCAGTATTATCTTGCAGACTGCAGTAAAGACGGAGAAGTAAATAGTGTAGATATTGTTGTTCTTAGACGGTCATATATGAAATAGGAGGTATTATTATGAAGATTAAAAGTATGTTAAGTTTTATAATGGCAGGATTAATAATGGTATCTTTTAATAATTTTACAGTGGCAGCAAAGGAAACGGAAAAGATTTATACATTATCTGAACTAATTGAAATGGATAATGAAGAATTTTTTAAATTAGATAATAAGAAATCAACATTATTGGAAACAACTAACACACAATCAATGTATGAATATTTAAAAAGTGAATATGGACGTATATTAGTGCTGAGATTTTATACAAATACTAGGACAGATAAAAATTACGAATATTATTATACTGAAAAAAAACTTCAGGAAATTATAGGGGATGCTATAGAATATGAAATTGCAAGTCCAATTACTTCTAATCCTGAAGAGCCTTATTGGGGATTTTTAGTGATTGAGGATATTGATTATTGTAATAATTTTATAAATGATAAGCCAACTGATGATGACTTTATTTATTTGACTAAAGTGTGGTATTGTATTAATCAAATAATAGAGGTTGGATATTACGATATTGATGTGGCATTAAGCAGCAATTCAATTAACTACGGCGAAGCTAACGGTGATAATAAGCTGACGGCAGCAGATGCGGCTTTTATTGCAAAAAAACTTGCAGAGAAGAAAGCATACGAATTGCCGGAAACGGCAGATTTTAATGGTGACGGTGAAATAACTGCTCTGGACTGTGCAAAGATAGCTCAATTTTTAGCCGCAAGATTAATAGCACAGGCTGAGGGTTTGTGAATATTGAAGCCAAGAAAAATCAATAATACAGAAATTTACTCCTCTGCGTTTTGCAGGGGAGTTTTTAATAAAATTTTATTTATACCTATTGACATTCACGTTACGTTATAGTGTATACTCATAATCAAGGAGGCGGAAATATGAAAATGCATATTAGAGAATTTGCAAAGTTAACGGGAGTCAGTGTGCGCACACTGCACTATTATGATGAAATAGGCTTGCTTAATCCATCTTTTGTTGACGAACAAAATGGTTATCGTTCTTATGATGAACGTTCTCTGGAGCGAATGCAGGAGATTTTATTTTATCGTGAGCTTGATTTTTCTTTAAAAAGTATTGCAGAAATTCTGTCTTCTCCAAATTATAATAAACGGAAAGCACTTATAGAGCAGAAGAGACTTCTGACATTAAAAAAAGATCGTTTGGAACGGCTAATAAAGGCTCTTGATAGTGCGGTGAAAGGAGAAATTGTTGTGAATCTTAATTTATTTGACAACAGTGAATTTAAAAAGGCTCGTGAAAAATATGCACAGGAAGCTAAAGAAAAGTGGGGAAATACAAATTCATACAAGGAATATACAGAAAAGACTGCATCTTATACAAAGTCAAAATGGGATATGATAAACTCTGATATGAAAGATATCATTTTAGAGTTTGCAAATTGTATGAAAAATGGTGTAAATCCATCTGACAGTTCAGTACAAGCAATTGTAAAGAAGTGGCAGGAGTTTATCACTGAGAATTACTATCTCTGCAATAATGAAATTCTTTACGGATTAGGTGAAATGTATACAAAAGATGAACGTTTCAGAATTAATATTGACAATTACGGAAATGGTACTGCTGAATTTATGTCAGAAGCCATAAAGGTGTATTGCAATTGTTAATTAAAACTGACCGGAAATATATTTATAGGAATACCGTGTATCGAATTACACGGTATTTTTGTATATTATAATAATTGTAATATTGTTCGCTTTATGCTATAATAATTTTAATTGAGTATTGGAGGCGGTTATATGGATAATACTAAAACATTACATCTTAATTTGAGTATGTCACCCAGAGCGATAGACGAATTGAAACAGTACAGTAATGTAAAATACAATTCAAAATATGAACTGCCTTTAATAATGTTTCCGGATAATAAGACCTTTGAGATTACCGCCGCTGTTATTGACGGTAAGACAGTATGTCTGGGATTTATTTTTGACGGCAAAAATATTGTACTTTCAGGAAGCTTGGAGCACAATAATTTTTTCTGTACATCTGTGACAGATAAAACCATAACTGACGGAAGAAAACTGAATCTTGTATTTTTACAGGAAAAAAGTGAAGATTTTACATATATAAATGAAGAAATCAAGCAGCGGTTTGCGATGTGGTACGATTATATTGAATCAATGCAGAAAAAGGCTGAACAAAATTCATATAAATTTACATGCGACAGTGCTGAAGTGAAAAACGAAAAAATAATTATTATTACAAGTAATTTGAAACCTAGTGCAGTTATACGTAATCTTAGCGTTGGTTTTTTAGATGAAAAAAATCAGCCTTCATGGGGATTCGGTAAGGTTGAACGGTATGAAAGCCAAGTTTTATTCATACAGCCGTTCGGCAGTGAGCTTTCAAAAATTATGTCCCGTTTGACTGCCGGAACACATTTGATTATATATGATGGGGCAGTTGATATTACATGTAAAAGAATGAAGTCCGGACTGGACAAGCTTTGCAGAGGAGAATCTGTTAATCGTCGTCTTCCGGAATTTTTGTTTGATCCTAAAAAAGCTAACCGTGAAATCGGAGAAAATGTAAGCTTAACTGTGGAAAATCTCCTTACAAAAACAATGAATCCTGAACAGATAAGCGCTGTTGAAGGGGCGCTTAATGCAGAAGATTTATATTTGATACAAGGTCCTCCCGGAACAGGAAAAACTACCGTTATAGCTGAAATCTGCTATCAGAATGCTGTTAGAGGACTGAAAACGCTTATTGTATCACAGTCTAATCTTGCGGTTGATAATGCTATTTCAAGGGTAATGAATCATGCAGATATAAGAGTACTGCGAAAGGGTGACGCTTTAAGGGTTGAAGAAGAAGGACTTCCGTTTGTAGAGGATAATGTTGTCAGGACATGGATTTCACAGATATCAGAAGCTACTAAGAAAATGGATAAGAATTTAACAGGTCGTCTGACGTTTTTAAAAGAATCGAAGGAACGCTTTCCTGAATTGCTGGAGCTTGCGGAAAATATTAAAGAGTTAGAGAAAAATAAGAATTTTCATGAATCACAGCTTTACTTTTTTCAGAATGTATTAGAGGACGCCAAAAAGCAGAGAGCAGAATTTTTTGAGCTTATAACCGATGCTTATGAAAATGACGATCTGGATAAAGCAAATAAAGCAAGGGATTGTTATCCTCCTGATTTTAAATTGCCTAACAGTATTTATAATGATTTAGAAGATAAATATATGGATATTAAAGTAGATTTGGATATGATTCGTGAGTATGAAGCTGATATGAAATTTTATAATGAATATACTGAAAAATTCGTTTCTCAGTTCCGTTATATAACAGAGACGGTCAGCAGCAGAATAATTGAACGTACTGCCTATGAGGGGGTTTTTTATTATGCCGACAGAGAAATGGTTCAGTCTCTTTATGAAGAAGGTGAAAGAATACTTGATTCTGAACCTTACGGAATAAAAAGACTTATATTCGGTCATAAATGGAATCAGGTTGCTGCGATTTATTATAGACGTGCTGAAAATCTTATAATGAGCATTCAGCTTAAAACAATAAGAATATGTGAAAAAATTTATAATATAAGAACCGATAGGGAATTTACAGATAATGTTGAGTCCTTTCACTTTTGCCTTGATGCATTGGGAGAGGATTATGACGCTCAATACTACAGCTTTAAAGGTAAGTATGAAAAGATATATAATGATTGTATGAACGCTGTTAGGGATTATAAATATTCGGTTGAGTATTTTAAAGAACATATAAAGGATGATTTTTATTCTGCCGCATTAAAGAACATTGATTTTGAGAAAATTAATCTTGACGAACTTGAATATAATGTAAGCAGATATTACAGTATTAGATATAACCGATATAAAAAATGGAAGAAGCTGCTTGATGAATGGAGAAACAGGATTTCAGACGAAAGCTCAAATAACTACAGCGAATTGAAAAAACTTTACATTGACAATGCAAACGTTATAGGAATTACGTGTATACAAAGCGGTACAAAGGACTTTAATGAAAATTATCCGTCTTTTGACGTGGTGATAATTGACGAAGCAAGTAAAAGTACTCCTCCTGATATTATACTCCCTATGCTTAAAGGCAGGAAAATTATTTTAGTTGGAGACCATAAACAGCTTCCGCCGTTTATTGACCAGAATGCATACGATGAAATTGAAGAAGATGATGATCAGCTGAAAAAGCTTATTAAAGTAAGTTTGTTTGAAGAACTCTATGAAAAGTCCGGAACAGATATGAGAACTATGCTTTTCAGGCAATATCGTATGCATAAGGATATTGCGGCGCTGATAAATCAGTTTTATGTAAATACAGACGCCGGAAGGCTGGAATCGCCTGCGTCTGAATTTAAACGGCATTGCTGTCAGGGACGTGGGATCAATGCTGACAATCATGTGATTTGGTATGACGTGCCTAATATAGAAAAGTATTATGAAAAGAAAAATAATAAAAGTTATTCTAATGAGTTTGAAGCTGAATGCATTAAAAAAATCCTATGTTTATTAGAAAAGAATCTGACCGATAACAATTCACATAAAAGTATAGGTATTATTACCTTTTATGATGCTCAAGTCAAGCTTATTGAGGAAAAACTGATTAATAACGGTTATTATAAGCAATTCGGACATATAACTTTGAGAATTGGTTCAGTGGACCGTTTTCAGGGTATGGAAGAAGATATAATTTTAATAAGCTTTGCTAGAAATAATAATGAGCACGCCATAGGTTTTGCCAGAGACAGTCGCAGAATTAATGTGGCTTTGTCAAGAGCTAAGGAACTTTTAATTATTGTAGGAAGTTCGGATAACTTTATTAAATCAGGTAATAATGAAACATCTAAAATGTTTGAAAATGTTTATAATATAATTAAAAAGCTGGACGGACTGAAAAGCGCTGAAGATCTGCCTGAATTATATGTTAATTCTGACAGTAATGATAATAATTTCGAAACATCGGCATATGAATCTTCAATTTATCAGAATTATAATGATGAAACAGAATACGGTAATAATGAAAATAACATAAATATTCTGGATTATTTTATACTTAAAGCAGCTTTGGAATTTAAAAACGAGTATCTTTCCGTTAAAAATATTTCTAATATTTTGGGAATAGCTCCAGTGTTTATAAAAAACAGAGTTCAGTACCTGAAGAAAGAGAATCTTATAGAATACCGGAATCAATTGATACAGATAAAACCACATGGTGAGGAAGCATTAAATTTTACAGTTGAAATTTATAAACAATAGTAAAAAGGTATTATGCGGATAAGCAAGCGGACAGTTTGTCCGCTTGTTTGTTTCAAATTTCTGCTGTGAAAAATCATACTGTTTATGAAACAGATTCAGTGAACCGTTTCCAAGAATTTAAAGATATTTGCCGCCTGAGAGGTGCAGGATATTGTCTTTGGATATAAATTTATAAAAGTTTTATTTTTGCTCGTTGACTTTTTTATTTATTTGGTATATAATATAAATTGGTATTGTGTAATGTCATGTGAAATGTATGTATATGCATTGTGCGGATAAATCTTAGATGTTATGATATTCATTATGGCGAAGAATAATATATAATAGATAGAACATATATAACAAGGGAGAAACAGCGTAAAATGACAAAGTATGATTATCTTTCAAAACTTAAAGCTTATCTTCATCCGCTTCCGGCAAAGGAGCGTAATGCAGCTCTGAGGTATTATGATAAATATTTTACTGACGCCGGACCCGAAAACGAATATAATGTTATTAAAAATCTTGGAAGTCCCAAAGAACTGGCAGAAAAAATTTTAAAGAATAAGAATACTATTTCAGGTATGCTTAATCAGACAAGATCAAATGTAAAAAAAGCTAAAGGGAAAATGACTAAATCTCAGAGGAGAACAGCTTTATTAATGACAATACTGCTATTTCCTGTGTGGGGAGGAGTCACGCTGATCATTGCGTTAGCAGCTGCTGCACTCTTTATAGCTGCCGCCGGAATACTTCTGCTTATGGCAGTTGCAGGAATTGTTTTATTTTGTATGAGCATACCTTACATAAGCAATAATACTTCAGTGGGTTTATTTTTTATGGGAACCGGAATGGTGATGGCTAGTGCGGCTGTACTTTTATTTGTTCCGGTTATGAATTTGGTTTTTTATATTTTCAAATTAACTGTTAAAAGTCTTATTTTATTATTTAATAAATTAATTGGCAGAAAGGCGGTTAAGGTATGAAAATAAAAAAGAAATTAAAAGTAATAATTCCCTCCGCTGTTTTAGTTGTTGGCATTGTTCTTGCTGTTATAGGACTTGCTATGGGAGCAAAGGGAGATTATGTGAAATCCTTGGAACTGACTGATTTTGAAGCAAATGTTCCTTCTTCCGGAGTCTTTAATCTTGATATAAATGTTTCTTTGGCTGATATAAATATAGTTTGTACTAATGATGTTGAGGAATTTAATATTAAGGCGGACAATATTTCAAAGCAATTTCTGGATTATTCTACTACTAATAATACTTTTAAACTCAGATATGAGACTAAAAAATGGTATCAGACAACATTTATACCCGGCTTTCTTCATAAGCAAGGGAAAATAAATATTTATATACCCGCTTCGCTTAACTTTAAAGATGTTCAGATAAACAGCAGATACGGTTCATCTGAATTAAGCTATATTACGGCAGAAAGAATATTTATAGACTGCGGAACAGGCAGCAGTAATATTACTAATCTTACCTGTGATTATGTTAAAATCGACAATAAGGGGGGAGGCATAAGCTGTATGAATGTTGACGCTGCTGCAGCTGATTTGACGCTGAGATCCGGAGATGCAGAGTTTTGTAATTTTGTAAGTGAATCAGTGAAGATAGAAAACAAATTTTGTGATCTGACGCTTTCGGGTATTATTAAAGGCAATTGCAGCATAGTGTGCAGTATGGGCGATGTTAACGCTACCTTATACGGTAACGAATCTGATTATAATTTTAATGTTCTCAAAGGCAATGTTAGTGTTAATAATATAGAAAATCCTCAAAATAAAGACGGAAAATATTATTTTAAAACAGAAATAATAACTTCCTCAACCTTTTTTACATCAATTGGTTTAGCAATATGATCATTCATTCCTTTTGAAATTGCCATTTTTCTATCTTCTTCAAAAGCATTTGCTATCATAGCGATAATAGGAATATTTGCAATTTGAGAATCAGGAAGAGTTCTAATTTCTCTTGTTGCTACATAACCATCCATTCGTTGCATTTGAATATCCATTAAAATGAGATCATATTGATTTCTTTTAGCGTATTTCATTTTAGAAACAGCAATATCTCCATCATCAATTTCAAAACCAATATTTTGTAAAATTTCAGTAACAATTTCTCTATTTAATTCATTATCTTCAACTAAAAGAATTTTTTTATCTTCAAAATGATTTAATTTTTCTTGTTTTTTATTTAATACAGGAAGCCTGAAAGGCTTTGTGAGAACTTCGCGAAGTTCAGACATAAAAATAGGTTTTGCACAAAAAGCAGTAACGCCTGCTTCTCTTGCTTCTTCTTCAATATCAGACCAATCATAAGCAGTTAAAATAATAATCGGTTTAGCATTCCCAATAAC
>ERZ780223.1051-NODE-1051-length-28658-cov-8.724714_pt1 | contig 28658 bp, 28 predicted proteins | sample MGYA00511016_ERZ780223 | MGnify/ENA primary metagenome ERZ780223 (study PRJEB29588, sample SAMEA2159032) | human gut metagenome | biome: human gut; feature: human-associated habitat; material: faeces | place: Denmark | collected 2008/2010 ... | reverse complement strand
AGTTTTTTTACTTTTTGTTCCAAAAATTTTATTTTTTTTCTATTTTTTTTAAATGGAAAGTCTTGCAGTATCTAACTTAGACCCTATTTTGAATTGTAAAGTTTTGTTAAAATTATTACACGTGTAGTGAAGAAACATGGCATTTTGGTCGTTACATGTAGTATAATATATATATAAGATATACCCTATAATAACTCGCAAAATAATAGCCATTAAATATTTTGTTATAATCAAAATAGAAAGGCAGCGAATATATGAGCAACTTACAATTTCAAAATGACTTAGAGAAAATAGTGGAGATTTTACCCGATAGAATCAAGCATCACATTATCTATGAAAAAATGGAAGATGTTATAGAGATTGTGCTCGATATTGGTCGTCCTCCGGAAATAAGGCACTCAGACGGAAAAATAGAGTATATTGATACTTCAAATATTGACTATGATGACATTTCATATATAACCTCAAGGGTTCAAGAATTTACATCAGATAATCGTTCCGGTATTCCTGGAACTCTTCATCGTATTAGCGCAATAAGAAACAGGCAGGGAAAAATTGTAGGTCTTACATGTAGAATTGGTCGAGTTGTAACCGGAACAATTTCTTGCATAAAAGATATTTGCTTGCAGAATAAAAGTATCCTGTTTTTGGGCAGACCGGGTGTCGGAAAAACAACAAAATTAAGAGAAATTTCTCGACTGGTTGCTGATGAACTTGGCAAACGTGTTGTAATTGTAGATACTTCAAATGAAATAGCAGGAGATGGTGATACTCCGCATCCTGCAGTCGGTCACGCCAGAAGAATGCAGGTTAGACAACCTGAATATCAAAAAGACATAATGATTGAAGCGGTTGAAAATCATACGCCTGAAGTTATTGTCGTTGATGAGATAGGTACAGAAGCTGAAGCTCAAGCTGCAAGAACAATTGCTGAACGCGGAGTTATGCTTATTGCAACCGCGCATGGCAACAGTTTAGAAAGTTTAATAAAGAATCCAACATTATCAGATTTGGTCGGCGGTATTCAATCCGTTACGTTAGGTGATGATGAGGCTAAACGCCGTTCTTCACAAAAAACAGTTTTGGAACGTGAGAAACAGCCGACCTTTGATATTGTTATAGAAATTCTTGATAGAAATACGCTTGCAGTTTACAAAAATACATCAGAAGCGGTTGATTATATCTTAAGAGGATGGCCTATCAGACCGGAAATTCGTAAGGTTGATAAGGTTTATGATTTTACTAATCCGCAATGTCCGGTTCCGGCAAGAGTGCCTAATGTGATTGATAAAATAAACGCTTTGGATGATAAAATTGAACATCCTGAAAGCCTGAAGTTCAGTTTTTCAAGGCAAAAGTATGTTGAAGATGTTAAAAAATTCAAAAAAATCTATTTGTATGCTGTATCAAGGAGTATTGCAGAAAAGGTTATAGAACGACTTGATTTGAATGCTGAAATAACGAGAAATTTAGATGACGCTGATATTGTGATTGCGCATAAGAATTTTGTCAAAGGCGGGGCCAAAGTTTTGAGTAGTGCTGAAGAAAGCCGTATTCAAATATTTTATGTCAAAACAAATTCAATGGCACAGATTCAAAAAGTAATCAAGGAAGCTTTGGATATTGCAGAATTGAATGAAAAACAAACATTTTACGACATAACAGAAAAAGCTCTGGATGAAGCTAAAATTGCAATAGAAAAAGTTCTTGCAGGTGCAAAAGATATAGAATTGCAACCGCAAAATCAACAAATTAGAAAGCTCCAGCATGAACTTGTCGAACAACATAATCTGGAAAGTAAATCAGTTGGTGAGGGCGACAACAGACATTTAAGAATTGTTGGCGGTTCTGATTATGAAGAAAAAATAGGATAATTTCGGATTATCTAATAACAGGTTTGGGCCTTTCTCCTAAAGTGCGAGGAAAACACGTCATTCTGTCAATCTTTGGAGGAAGGTTCCTGTGTGTTTTAAATCTCTAACTTATTAGATGCTGAAACAAGTTCAGCATGACAATTTGAAGACAATTTATCTTTTGCAGTATCTGTCTTCCGAATTTATTTCGGAATCTCTTTGTTGGGCGCTTAGATTGGGATCCTGAAATAAATTCAGGATGACATTCCGTCAGTTCAGGGCGATTTGGTTGGATATTCATGGATAACCTCGCGGACTGTTACGTATTATTCGTGTAGTCGGAAAATTCAACATTACCCTCCATCTTACGGTCTCCACCCTATCGAAAATCTGTTCTCCTCGTAATGATGTATAAAGATTTGGTATATAAACTCCTTTTATTATGCACTTGAAATGAGCGGGAAAAAGTAGTATAATTTTAAATATACGTATTTATAAAGCAGGATGTTATGTTATGAGGAAAGCCCTTACTGTTGGTGAATTACTGGTTGCGATGACAATCATCGGGGTTATTGCAATGCTTGTTCTACCGGGATTTTTGAAAGATTATCATAAAAAGATATATACAACCAGATTAAAAAGAGTATACGAAATGTTGTCAGAAGCTGTTGAGCGGTCTTGCGTTGACAGTAATGTTTCATATTTTCAGCAGACCAGGTACAGCATGTCTGACAAAAATGCTCAGCAGGAATTTTTAGATAAATATTTCAAAAAAGCATCTCTTGATAAATCATTTCCTTTTGCTGATCAATACGGTAAGATAAACAATTCAGAGACTGGTAGTCTTGATCAAATTAAGAATTACGCTTATGTAAAACTTGCCAGCGGTGAAGTTCTTGCACTATCTTGCGCTCATGATATTGCAGAATGTATTGTTGCTGTTGACATAAATTCTCTTGATGGCCCAAATATTGGTGGGCGTGATATGTTCTGGTTTAGGATAGATGCTAAAAACAATACTATAATGAGTCATTCGCCTGCTTCAGATTGCGGGAATGACCAGTATGGAAACGGATGTCTAAACCGTCTTATTCAGGATAACTGGGTTATGAATTACTAAACGAAAGGTTTGAAATGAAAAAAGCTTTTACATTATCAGAAGTTTTGGTCACTCTCGGAATCGTTGGAATTGTTGCGGTTTTAACAATTCCGTCACTAATGAAAAACTATCGTCGTAAAGTGTATGTTTCCCAGTTGCAAAAGGTCTATTCTCAGCTGTCAAATGCTACAAAAACAATGATGAGTGATGAACAGGCAGGTTCTTTTTATGAGTCAACAGGTGGTGTTATGTTATCCTGCTCTGATCCTAACGCTGGTAAATGTGAAAAAGGTATAGGATATTTTTTAACAAATTATTTAAAAACTATAAAAAACAATTGTGGTGATACGAATAACACAAATGCTTGTGTTGCTACAGCTTATAAAACAATGGATGGTACTGCAATTCAAAGTACATCCTATGGAGATTACTGTGTTCAAACGGCTAATGGTGCCGCTGTTTGTGGTACTTTTAATTCTGCAATTACATGTACAACATTAGTTGTGGATGTTAATGGTAAAGATGAACCTAATGTTGCAGGTTTAGATGTATTTACAATGGATATTCATAGAGACGGCTCGATTTCAGATTATGGCAGTGGCTGTGCAGATGGAGCTAGCGGTATTGAGGCATCAGAGTGTGGAAAAGGCGCATCTGATCATATCTTTAAGGCTCCTGGTGGATGTTTAAATGCGTTGATAGATAGCGGATGGAAGATGGATTACTAATTTGAAAGGTAAATGATGAAAAAAGCTTTTACATTATCAGAAGTTTTGATTACACTTGGTATTATTGGGATTATTGCGGTTCTGACAGTTCCGGCTGTAATGAAAAATTATAGAAACAGAATGTATGTTGCTCAATTAAGAAAAGTTTATTCTCAGCTTTCTGATGCTGCTCAGGCGATTATGAATGATCAAAAGGCGGCACATTTTAGCGAAACAACTGCTGCTGCTGCAACCTCTTGCACTAACGCAGCAAAGGGTGAATGTCAGGCTGGTGCGGGATATTTTTTGAATACTTATTTAAAACTAATCAAAAGAGATTGCGGGTTCGGCAAACCGAATCCTTGTGCGGTTGCAAGTTATCAATCTATTAATGGTGTAAATGCAGGGACTTTGGCAGGTGATTATTGTGTTCAAACAACTAATGGTGCTGCTATGTGTATGCGATATAGTCCTGCAAATAAAATAGCAGAGATTAATATTGATGTTAATGGTCCATCTGAACCTAATACAACTGGTCGAGATGTATTTTGGGTTAGGATTTCAGATGATGGTAGAATTTTGGATAATGATAATAATCCCAATAATTGTAGCAACCCAGGCTCTGGAGGTTGCTTGACTAGAATTATGAGAGCCGGATGGAAGATGGATTACTAATTTGAAAGGTAAAGAATGAAAAAAGCTTTTACGTTATCAGAAGTTTTAATATGCTTGGGAATAGTCGGGGTTGTTGCAGCGTTGTCAGTTCCTGCAACAATGAAAAACTACCAAAAAAGACTGCTTACTGCTCAGTTGCAAAAAACATATTCAAAAATTTCCTCTGCGGCACAAACCATTATGGAGATTGAGCATGTTGACAATTTTTATGATACAACCGCAATTTCCTGCACTAAGGATGGCGGTGGTAATTGTGACACGGGAGTAAAAGATTGGTTTGATAAATATTTTCTTCCTGTGCAAACAAATTGCGGAGCGGGTGGAACGGGAGAATGTATTGCCGGGACTGCCGCTGATTCTTACAAAACTGTTGATGGTAATAATGCTGGTACAATAGCTCACTATTGTATTCAGACAGCGGATGGTGCTGCAATTTGCGCAACTCATAACCCTAATAACGTTTGCATGAGTTTGGTTGTTGATGTTAATGGTTCTGCGGCTCCTAATATTGTAGGGCGAGATGTTTTTTCCATGGATATGCATAGAGATGGCTCCATTTCAGATTCTCAGAGCGGTTGTGCTGATAATAGTTATGGCGCCGCTGCATCATTGTGTACCCAAGGCGCTGCTACTGATGGAGTATTTTCTTTAGCTGCAGGATGTCTCACATCTGTTATTGAATCAGGCTGGAAAATGGAATACTAAAATTTATAAAGTAATTTTACTCTTCTTTATTATAGAAAGCGCGTAGAGGACGGGATTTTATTGTGGTGTTTTTATCTGACCCGGTTTTACCCTTTACATTTCTTCATGTTTATTAAAATTTATTTGCCTGATTTTTATGAATGTAATAGAATGATATTGGGAATGTTTTTTAAGGGATAGATAAGAATGATAAAAGACAGATTGAATGAGAGAACTTTAACTCCGCAGGAAGTTAGAACTATTTTAAAAGCTGACAATAAAGAAATTGTTGATTTATGCAAAAAAGCAGCTATAAGACCTCGTAAAAATGCTAAAGGTCATACATATTTTTCTTACGATGAAGTAAAAAATCTTAGAAAAATTCAAGCGCAGGTTAATGGTACTGTGTCAAACCCTATTGCTGTAAGAACTCCTGTTTCTGCAGGTGTTTCTTCGTCTCAAAGCAATAGCGCTGCTGTTAAAAGTATTTTAAATACTCTTCAAGAATTAGAAGTCAAATTAAGTAACAAAATCGCTAAAGTTATTGACGAAAAGCTTGAAGGTATGGACGATGTTGTTGTTGAGTTGATTCGCTGCAAAACTGATAATGAAACTTTGAAACAAAAAATCGTTGATTTGAATAAAGAAGTTTACCAATTAAAAAATGAGTTAAATAGCTATAAGCCTGTAGCATTAGGTTTTTATAAGAAAAAAGAAGTTTACGTTTGGGAATAGGGGAAAGTCATTATGGCAGCTAAAGAAGCACCGGCAGTTAATGTTAGCGAAGAAAGAAGTAAAGCTTTAAAATTAGCAATCGAAAAAATTGAAAAAGATTTTGGTAAAGGTTCAATAATGAAGCTTGGTGATAAGGCTACAGTTAACGTAGATGCTATCCCTACAGGTGCTTTATCTCTTGATGTTGCCCTTGGTATTGGCGGTATCCCTAGAGGTCGTATTATTGAGATTTACGGCCCTGAATCTTCCGGTAAAACAACTCTTGCACAGCATATTGTTGCTGAATGTCAGAAAAAAGGCGGTATTGCAGCTTTCGTTGATGCAGAGCACGCTCTTGATCCTGAATATGCAAGAAATTTAGGTGTTCAAGTAGATGATTTGCTTATTTCCCAGCCTGATACAGGGGAGCAAGCTCTTGATATTACAGAAGAATTGGTTCGCTCAGGTGCTGTTGATATTGTTGTTGTTGACTCTGTTGCGGCTCTTGTCCCTAAAGCTGAAATCGAAGGTTCTATGGAAGACCAGCAAATGGGGCTTCAAGCTCGTTTGATGTCAAAAGCTTTGAGAAAGTTAACAGGTATTATCGGAAAAACTAACACAACAGTTATTTTTATTAACCAGTTAAGAATGAAAATCGGGGTTATGTATGGTAACCCTGAAACTACTACCGGTGGTAATGCTTTAAAATATTATGCTTCAGTTCGTATGGAAATTAAACGTACAGAAGGCTTAAAAGGTGAAGATGGTGAAATTGGTAACCATGTAAGAGTTAAAGTTTTGAAAAATAAAGTTGCTCCTCCTTTTAGAACTGCAGAATTTGATATTATTTTTGGTAAAGGTATTTCTAAAATCGGTAATATTTTAGATGTTGCAGTAAATCTTGGTATTGTAAAAAAAGCAGGTGCCTGGTTCAGTTATAATGAAGAAAAATTAGGTCAGGGCAGAGAAAAGGCTAAAGAATTTTTAGAACAGAATCCTGATATTTTAGCAGAAGTTGAAAAATTAGTTAGAGAAAAACTTGCTGAGCAATAATTGTTACGGTTTGTAAAGGTGCTGTTATCTCTGGAAATCTGCTTGCTATTTGAGTTTTGCTGTTAAAATTAATCTTTATGTTATATTTAATAGCAAGATAATTTTTGTTTGGCTTTATAATGAACAGTTTCATAAATAGGAGGCAGTTATGCAAGTTAATTCAATTGGATGTAATACACCAAAAAGAACATTTTATAACAATCAACACGGTGTTGAAGTTCGTTTTGATAATCAACAAGTAAATTTTACAAGTAATAAAGATAAACAAAATAGTAATGTAATGAGAAATGCTGTCATGGCATTATGTTTTCTTCCTGTTGCAGGTTCTGTTGTAACAAGTTGTGATAAGGAAGTTTTTGCTTATGCTCATGCAGATGCTGAGGCTAATGCCGAAGCTAATGCAGATGCAAATGCTTCAATTATTGATACTACAGGTTATTGCCATCCGGGTGATACTATTATCAAATGGTATTACAAGTTCCAGAGACCAATTCCGTTAGATAGCTTATTTAATAATATGCAAAACTGGGATATAGATAGTACTGATGTAAATAAGAATGATACAACTGCAAAAAGAAATATTATTCACTATGAGGGTACTCGAGATTGGGAGTATGCTAAAAGAGAAATTGGTGATATAAATCTTCTTGAGTCTTCCAAAAATATTCTTGTATATGATACAGAAATTTTAGACTATAAAGGTAACCATGAATTATATGGCAAGCGTGTATTAAGAATACCATCAGGTAACTTTACAATTACAACAAAAGATGGACGAACTCTGCATAATCCTGGTGGTTTATTTGAAGAAACCTATATAAATGAAACTGATGATAAAAACGGTTCAATCCTTGATTGTCAGCTTGAATCAAGAGCTTTTGTTCAAACAAATGGAGACACTTTGAGAGTTGCAAAAAGAGCTGGAATTGCTCAGTATAAAGAAGTTGGTACTGCATCTAAGGGATATTTAGGTAAAAATACTATTTTATTGAAAAATTTAATAGGTGAATATCCTACTGATGATCATTATGTTGATTTTGAAATAAGCGCAGTTAATGATAAGGATTTGCGTTTAATGTATGTTAAAAAGATGGATGAAACAGAAGAATAAATTTCAGGCAATAATTAATTAAACCGGGTATATTATGAAAAAGACCTCTTTTATAGAGGTCTTTAAAAATATTTTGTGAAATTTTAGATATATTAAAACATAGTCATAATGCAATTCAGAATTTATTTTTAGTTTAAGGGTGACATATTCGTTTGTCATTCTGAACGAATGTGAAGAATCTGATTATAAGATACTTCGGCAAAAGCCTCAGTATGACAATTATACTTACTTTAGATTATACTTGGTGGCATATTGCCCCGTACGGCGTGGCACCCTTGCGGAGCTGCGGATGTTGAAGTCGTGAGTAACTAATTGGATACCTACGTATGTAGCCTCGCCCAATTTGGGAGAGGGCAGGGGTGAGGGCGTAAGCTTTATGGTTGTATTTGTGGACTTAAAATCGTTAAAATTTCATTTAATCTTATTGAATTGTTCATGTGCCACCAACCAATTAATGTTTCAAATGCGGTCGCTTGCCTGTATTCGGTTTGAATATTTTTTCTTCCAACCGGTATTGGCAGATTTCTTGCCCTGCGCGCGATTTCTTTTTCTTCGTCTGTTAAATAAGTATCTATAAAATGTAAAAGTTCACTTTGTGTATGGGTTTTAACAAGATTAGTTGTTATCTGGTGCAGTTTCTTTGCATTATTTGTCTCTAAAATAGTTTTTTTTCTAATAAATAATTCCCAGACGGCATCACCTAAGTATGCATAATTTCTTAAATTTATGTCTTCCATAAGCTGATTTTACTATAAATATTTAATATTTGAAAATTTATTTTATTAGTGTGAAAATAGAACAATAAAAGGAGATGTTATGCGCAATAAAATATTTTTTACAATTTTATGTTTTGCAATATTAGGGATAAGTGTTCAGGCTGAGTGTATTCAAACGAAAACTTCTTCTGAAAATTGTGGACAGTCCGCTTGCCGGAAAACGGGCGGCGGTTGTTCGGTTGAAAGTGCTAAAAAAATAATTTGTACGAAAGATGCTGATATTAATGCTCCTCAAGAAGCTTTAAGGTATAAAAAGTATGTCAAACAACTTCAGGAAGAACGGGCTGTAATTTATAATGCTTTAAATTTATCAGATGAACAAATTCAAAAAAGAGAAGAATTAATTAAACAAAATGCTTCATTTTATGAGGAAAAATTCCAGAGTTTAATGAAAGAAAGTTTTAAACTGAGAGCTTTAAAAAGCGCAAACGTAGCGGAGTCGGAAATCATCAGGCAAAGGCGGATTGTAAATAACGTTAAAGCTGAAATTTCTAAAATGCTTGAAAACGAAGATAAATGTTTTAAAAAATCTTTAAATCGTCAGCAGCGTTCAAAGTATTCACTAATCAATAAGCTAGGGCGTGATGATTTCAAGCGTCAGAAACATCAAAAAGATTATTATAAATCAAATCCGCAAATGGTACCATTTGGCAATCCAAAACCTTATTCTTATCCGGCTGGTAGAAAATAAAAAACTTGTGCTATTTAAAAAAATGTATTATACTAGAATTGTTGCATAATGGATAAAAAGGAGTTATTAAAATGCTAAAATACAGTAATAATAAGAAAATCGGGGGGGGGTAACCTTTTAAAGCTTTACTCCGACAGTATTCTAAGGTCTTTGAAATTATTTGGTTTAAATTATTTTCCAAATCCAACCTCGCACAGTCATTCTGAACTTGTTTCAGGAGCTGAAACAAAACGCCAAACAAATAGATTACGAAATGAATTCGGAATGACGCATAATAAAGCCGCATTTACCCTTGCTGAAGTCCTTATAACCCTCGGGATAATTGGCGTAGTTGCTGCGATCACTATCCCAAATTTGATTGCTGCACATCAGAAAAAAGCTGCAGTTACCGGTATTATTGCTGCTCAATCAATATTGAATCAGGCTGTTAAAATGTATGCTCAAGACACTGATGAAGAAGGATCAAATGAGTTTGACACAACTCTTTCAACTAAGGATTTTGCAGAAAAATATTTTAAACCTTATCTTAAGGTTGCTCAAGTTTGTACAAAAATGTCTGACGGCTGTTGGAAAACTGCGAATTTCTACGGTTACTATGATTTAAGCGGTAAAAAACAGACAGAAACAGTGCCTTACAGTTTAGTTTTAAATAATGGTATGATACTTGGTTTTAACAAAATAGACGGAACTAACTTAATTTCCATCCTTGTGGATATAAATGGAAGAGGTGGGCGTAATGTTTTAGGCAAAGATATTTTTGTGTTCTATACATATAACAATGCTAATCTGTGTGATTATGGGTTTGAAAAATGGAAGAATGTAAAAAATGGAATTTACCCTGGTGGTTTTGATAATTGCGGAGCCCCGCATGTCGCATATTCCAGAGAAGAATTGATGGCTCCAAGTAAAGTTTTAAGGTCATGTAATAAATTAGGCTCGCATAGCGGGGATGGTCAAGGAAAACGTACAGGCCCAGGTACAGCCTGTGCTGCCGTAATTTACAAGGATGGCTGGAAAATTAGTTCTGATTATCCTTGGAATTAATGTAATGTTTATAATTGTCGTTATGATTTATGCGCAAGTTCCAGTTAAATATGCTCAAGACATAATAATGCCATTCTGAATTTGTTTATAAATTTCTGGTTTTGACGCTTTGATTGAGACCCTGAAACAGGTTCAGGGTGACATGGTGTTTGTTCAGCCTGACAGTTTGAAAACAATTTATCTTTTGCAGTATCTGTCATTCCGAACTTGGTTCGGAATCTGATATCCTGATATGCTGAAACAGGTTCCGCATATCACTTTATAAATTCATGATAACAATTTGCTTTTATGTTTGAATATAGTAATTCTCTTGTTGTGCTAAAATTACATGGTGGAGGTATTATGAAAGCGGCAGAAATTGAAAATGAAACTATTGTAATTAAAGATAGAGAAAATGAAGTTCTCAATGGCAGAAAAGGTGCTATTGTAAAAGTCTTAGGATGCGGGCTTTGCGGGTCTGATATTGTGAAACTTACGCAAGGTTTGGCAAAAAACGGTACTGTTCTCGGACATGAAATTGTGGCTGCAATTGTGGAAATTGATTCAGATACTAATTTTAAAAAAGGCGATGTTATTGTAACTTCACACCATATTCCATGCGGTAAATGTGAGTATTGCAAGAATGGAAATGTTTCTATGTGCAGACATTTTAAGGAAACTAACATTAGACCCGGAGGTTTTAGTGAGTTGGTATACGTTTCAGAAGAACATCTTAAAAATGTGGCCTATTTAAAGCCTGAGAATTTAAAAAATGATGAAGCTGCGTTCTATGAACCTTTGGGTTGCTGTATAAGAGCTGTGAAAAGGGCTAATTTGAGGGAAAATTCTACAGCTTTAGTTGTTGGACTGGGGTCTATAGGGATATTGATGGCTCAGGCACTGAAAGCTTTTGGGATGAATGTTATAGGATGTGATTTAATAACTTCCAGAGTTGAGTTATTAAAGAATATGGGGATTGAGGCTTTTAAAGTTACGGAAATGTGTGAAAGTATTTCTGTTGATGGTGTGTTTATGACGTCTGGTTCAGATAAGGCAATTTCTACGGCATTAAAGTACGTGAGAGATGGAGGTAAAATTCTGGTATTCTCAAGTACTCCTTTAAATAATGGTTACGCAAATAATGAGATATACTATAGAGAATTGACGGTAGTGGGGAGTTACTCTCCATCTCCTGCGGATTTAAAAGATTCTTTAGAGCTTTTAAAATCTAAACAAGTTAAAGTTTCAGGGTTGTCGACAGAATACAAGCTAGATAATGTCCAAAAAGCTATAAATGATACCTTGGAAAATAAAATTTTAAAAGCTTATATTACAATTGCATAAATGAGTGTTGTTTGTGGAAAAAGTCTTTTATATCAAAAATTTTAAGAAATATTTCTATGCACTTGCAAATATCTGTTTTTCGTAATACTATGATATCAGCCGAAAATTATAGGCTTTGGTATGCCTGTGATTTTTTAGTTACTACTTTAAGACAAAAAGGAGAAGAAAATGCCAAAATTGAAAACACACAAATCAGCTGCAAAACGTTACAAAGTAACAGCAACTGGTAAAATTATGAAAAGACAAGCAGGTATAGGCCACTTGCTCCAACACAAGTCAGCATCTAGAAAACGTAGAATTTTCAAGATGGTTGGCGTTTCTGAGTCACATGTAGCATTGGTATCTAAAGAGTTACCATACAAGAAGTATTCAAGATAGGAGCATAAAAGATGAGAATTAAACGTGGTAATGTCGGATGTAAAAGACATAAAAAAATATTAAAACTTGCTAAAGGCTTTATCGGCGCTAGAAGCAGAATCTTCAAAGTTGCTAATATTGCTGTTATGAAAGCTTTAAAATACGCTTACAGAGATAGACGTACTACAAAACGTAATATGCGCAGATTATGGATTGTAAGAATCAATGCTGCTGTTAGAGAACGTGGTATGAGTTATTCAAGATTTGTTAACGCTTGTAAAAAAGCTAACATTGTTGTTAACAGAAAAATGCTTGCTGACTTAGCTGTTAAGGATCCTGAAGCGTTTAATGTTATCTTTGAAACTATTTCTAAATAGTCTAAAGATATGAAAAGCTAAAAAAGACGCCCATTTTTGGGCGTCTTTTTTATAGATATAATTCCTTATCATGGAATGAATATTTTTTACTGTAGCTAAAATCTGCAAACTTAATGATGTGTATATTATTTATAATATACACATTTATTAATAGTTAAATCTTTCAATCTAGTCTTGAGGTGGAAATTTTGGCTGAGATGCACTGGAACCCATTACGCACCCTAATATAAAGCCAATTCCTGCTCCCCAGGTGAAATTAGACCACTTGATTCGCTTAAATGCATCTGACGCAATATTATCCATCAGAGCTTCTGATTTTTTAAAATTTTTAAAATTATCCTCTAAGCCTTTTTTTAATATTGAAACGGAATCTTTATCTGTAATAGATTTTTTTAACTCAACACATTTTGCATTAATAGCATCAATATCTTCAGCTATTCCTTGCTGAAGTAAAAATAACTTATTTTCAGGTTTGACTTTTTTATTTAGAACCTGTATTGCCGAATCTTTGAAAAGTTCTATTTTGTCTTCAGTATCTTCTTTCACGATATTAAACGCGGTTCTTACAAATCTATCTTTCGTTACAGGAAGAAAATAGGCATTCATACCAATCAATCCGAGACAAGCTCCAGCACCAATTGATTTTGTTTTATTTTGATTATGAATTCCGGAAATATTCATTGACATATTACAAGACTCCTGTTGTTTTATTCTTTGCTAATTGAAAACATGTAAAAAATAAATTTTGCTAAATTTTGAAAAATTTTGTCCTTTATAATTGAAAACTTATATACTGAATTATTGTTAATATTTATTTATAACGTCATTTTGACCTTGTTTTGGAATTTAATGAATAGATGTTTTTATTTTTGAGTTTTTTAAAAAGTTTAATTGGGTAAATTTAATTAATCTTAGTGGAAATATATTAGTTTTAACAAGTATATCTTGAGGGTTAATGAAAAATATGTTATAATTAAATAGAAGTTAAAAGAGGAAAATATATTATTATGAATAGAAAAAAATCAGGTTTTACACTTGGAGAAATTCTGATTGCGCTTACTGTTATAGGAGTTGTTGCAGTTTTAGTTATGCCGCAGCTTGTATTAGGGCAAAAGGCTGCACAGGCAAAAGCTCAATTTAGCACTGCCTATTCTCTTATTGCAAAATCAATAGCAGATATGGATGCTGATAATGTGTCAGTTGATCCAAAAAGTTATTTGCCTGTAGGTTCTTTTTATCGTGTCCTAAAGGAATATAACAAAGTTACTATTGACTGCGGTGTGTATGCAGCAACTAATGATTCGGTTTGTATTTCTACAGAAAATAGGGATAGTACCTCTGATTACCTGAATAAAAGAGGAAATACCAAAATGAATGCTCACTATTTAGATGATGGCGCATTTGTTATAAATAATGGCATGTTATTTGCTGTTGAGAATCCTGAGAATCATCCTGACGGTTTATTAGTGCTTATAGATATTAATGGAAAAAACAAACGTCCAAACAGACTTGGATATGACTTATTTGCATTTGAAGTTGTTGAAGGAGACGTATTACCTTTAGGTGCTCCTGGTACAACCGAAAAATGGAGTAAGACTCCATCTTCATTTTGTGACAATGGTTCAAGTGCAGATAATGGAATGACATGCGCGTATTTTGCATCAACAGATGATGATTATTTTAGAAAATTATATAATGGACACTAAGATTGAGTAATTTGGCTATTTTGAGTTTAAGTAATAGCATATTTTGAATTTATTTCTAAATACATTATATGTCTATGTAGAGTGCATTTGCAAAAATTTTTATATAAGCACCTGTCATGTTGTATGTTATTTTTTTGTGTTAACATTGAAAGTGATGTGTGAGAAAAATATTAAATATTATATAAAAGAACTTTTAACAATTGCAGCCCCGATTATAATGGGTAATTTAGGTTTTATCCTTATAGGTGTAGGAGATGTTGTGATTGCAGGCAGACATTCAACTGATACTTTTGCTGCAATTAGTATTGCTACGGCAATTGTTAACTGTATTCTGACATTCGGTTTTGGATTAATTTCCAGTATTTCTCCTCTGCTATCGAATTATCGCGGAGAGAAAAAGGCTATAAAAAAATATTTTTATCCATCTATCAGATTTTCAATGTTGTTAGCGTTAATTACTTCATTGGCAATAGTTTCATGTATCCCTATTATTCCAAAAATGGGATTTGAGGCTAAGTTAGTTCCAAATATTCAGGATTATATGCTTATCACTGCGCTAAGTACTTTTGGGGCGTATTTGCATGCTTGTTTAAAAGAATTTTTGCAAGCGTTTGAAATAGTTTTATTTCCGAATATTGTAACAATGTTTTGTGTCTTTCTTAATGTTGTGCTAAACCTTGCCCTGGTCTTCGGGTTTGGGCCTATACCATCTCTCGGAGTCATAGGTTTGGCAATTGCAAGTCTTTTGGTTCGTTATTTTATGGGTTTTGCTTTATTAATATATTGTTATATTAATATGTCTTTCCGAAATTATGAAGAAAAAGGTTATTATAAAAGTATGGTGAAAATAGGTATGCCTATTTCGCTGGCTGTTCTTGTTGAATTTGTTGCATTTAACAGTATTGCTATAATTATGGGCAGAGTGTCTGGTGTTTATGCCGCAGCTCAAAATTTAGTTTGTACATTAACAACAATATCTTTTATGGTTCCGTTTGCGATTTCAAATTCTATTGCGGTTAAGGTTGGTTTTGCTAACGGGGCAAAAAATTCTTATGATTTGAAAAAGTACTCTTTTGTGGGGACGGTTATGTCTGTTGGTTTTATGCTATGCAGTGCAATAATTTTCTGGTCTTTTTCACGAAGTATTGTAGGAATATTTACTGTTGATAATAAATTGTTTGAAATTGCAATCCCTGTTATGTGTATATTAGGTATTTTTCAAATATTTGACGGCTTGCAGATTGCTCTTGCGGGCATTTGTAAAGGTATTAAGCAGACAAATATTGTTTTATTTGCAAATTTTATAGCATATTGGTGTGTCGCTATCCCGTTAGGTTATACGTTAGCTTTTCACTTTGGGCTAAATCTAAGAGGTTTTTGGCTGGGACTTGTTGCGGCTGCAGTTTTATTATGTGCAATAATGCTTTTCAAATTGCAAAATTATTTTAAACTTGAATACGAAAAACAAGAACTGTAATAAGTTCTTGTTCTTTTTTTCGGGGTATTTGTATAGGTTTTTCAATGTATTATTAAAATACAAAGAATAAAAGTGTAAACATGCATCCTAATGAAGCCGCACTAAACACAAACCAAGTGTGCATTACCGGATGCTGATAAGACCAAATTTCTTTAATTGTGCTGGTTGCATTAGTAAGAGTTTGCATATAAATTTCTCCAATAAACTGTTTTGTATATATCTATTGTCTACATTTATGAAAAAACAACATCACCTATTTGGTTGATTATTAATTTAGTTTAGCTTATTATTGTTTTATGCGAAATATTGAATTATTGATGCCGGCTGGCAATTTAGAAAAGTTAGAATATGCTGTCAGATATGGTGCTGATGCAGTTTATCTCGGTGTAGTTGATTTTAGTTTAAGAGCTATGCGCAAGGGTGAAATTATCACTCTTGAAAATCTAAAGTCTGCAGTTGACTTAGCTCATAAATTAGGGGCAAAAGCCTATCTAACTTTAAATATTTTTGCTTTTAATGAGGATATCAAACATCTGGAAGCCTGCATGGATATTATAAAAGATGCAAATCCAGATGCTGTGCTTGTTAGTGATTTTGGAATCTTAAGATTATTAAAAAAATATATGCCTGATACAGAAATTCATATTAGTACTCAGACGAATATTCTGAATTATGAGTGTGTTAAATTCTGGCAAGATATGGGTGCGACTCGTGTAGTTTTGGCTAGAGAACTTTCTATTCCTGAGATATCTGAAATTAAACGGCAAGTTCCTGATATGGAAATTGAATGCTTTGTACATGGTTCTCAGTGTGTGTCATTTTCAGGCAGATGTTTGTTGAGTGATTATTTTACAAATGGCGAAAGAAAAGCAAATCATGGAAATTGTTCTCAACCTTGCCGCTGGAGCTATAAGCTGGTTGAAGAGACTCGCCCGGGACAATACTATGAAATAAATCAGGATGAACGTGGTTCTCATATTTTGAGTCCGAAAGATTTGTGTCTGGTTGAGCATTTAAAAGAGATGATTGATGCGGGAGTTGATTCTTTCAAAGTTGAAGGAAGAACTAAAAGTTTATATTATGTTTCTGCAGTTGCAAAAACATACAGGGCTGCAATTGATGAAATTACTCAAAATAAAAATTCAGATTTATCAAAATATTTTGTCGAATTAAGAAAAGTTGGAAATCGTGGATATACTACAGGTTTTGCTCTTGGTGAGAATAAGTCTGACAGTTATAGTTATGATATTTCAAAAGGTTTGGCGGGTGCTGATTTTCTGTTTGAATTTCATGATAAAAAGAAAATTTTTGAAATTGATTTTTCATCACAAACGGATGATAATGTTTATTTAGTAAAAGTGAAGAATAAAGTGTACCTTGGTGATGAAGTAGAAATTATTACTCCAAAAGAACAATTTGTTTCTAAAATTGAAGAGATTTTTGACGAAAAGGGTAATAATTTAGAGCTTGCAAATACAAATGCTGATGTTTATCTGAAATTATCAAATGAGCCGGAAGATTATGCGGTGGCTCTGGCTAGAACAATTGGAGTAAAAGAACATGTTTCTTAAGCCTGATTATAATTTAAAAAGTATTTATGATATTGATTTAGAAGAATTAAAAAAGAATGGAGTCAAGGCAGTCTTGCTTGATTTGGACAGTACAATTATGGCTTCGAAATCTGCAACTTATACAGATGAAACGTATACTTGGTTAAAAAATGTTCAAGAAAATTTTTTTATGGCGGTTGTTTCCAATAATAAGAATAAGGAGTATATAGAAAAAGTCAGAGCAATATCACATTTTCCAATGTTGTTTGAAGCTTGTAAGCCTAAGACAGGTCCTGTTAGACAATTTTTGAGTAAACATAATGTAAAACCTGAAGAGTGTGTTTTGGTCGGAGATAGGCCTCTTACAGATATTTTGTGCGGTAAACTTCTGGGCGCTAAAACTATTCTTGTGGATTCTATTACTGCTGATTCTGAGGCTAAAATAGTGCGTTTTGTTAGAATGTTGGAAAGATTAAGCATACGTCAGTAATTTGATCTAAATCTACAGATTGAAATTTTTTTTCTAAACTAAAATGTTACAAAATATAAACTCTAAAAAGTACTGTGTCCATTGAGCTTTGGGCTTTTGTAGTTGCGTATATACAAATAATTGCGTTTTTTGCCATAATTTGAAGATTATGATATTATTTGTGTAGGACAGTCAAATTTAATGAAATACTTTAAATAACTGATACACAATTATAAGAGCTTTAATATAATGTAATTATATAAACTTATTAGATGGGTAGGATAACGTGAATACAAATTATTACAGGAACGAGAGTTGGATAGATAGCACTTTCAGTAAACGGGGAAAGTGTGTTTTGACTTTGTTAGTTGTTGTCTTTTTTGTCGGTATAGTTGCCGGTGGATGCGGTTTTTTGCAGAATATAGGTGGAGCTAAGGAAGATGTTTCCACACCTGTTGCTACTTCTGAAGAAGGGCAGGCTGTGCCGGCAGTTCAAGAGGCTGCAAATGTTCCCGCAAAAGATAAGAAAGTCGATATGGATGTCGATGCAAGCCAGGCTAGCAGTATGGTTTCTTATGATGTAACAACAATTGGCAGGGCGGATCCGTTTATGCCATCTGATGAAATTGCTGCTTTTGAATATGCAAAAAATTCTGCTATAGCAGAAGCTAATGCGCATAATGCTGAAATTGCAAAAATAAAAAATCTTCAAGGAAAATCTATTCGTGAACTTGATGATATTAGTCCATACAGTTTTAATTTGCCGGTTCCTCCGACATCACTGGCTTCAAGTTCTTCTGCTGCTGCAAAGATTACAAGAACGAAAGTTGTCGGAATTATGTATAATAGTTCAAATCCTTCAGCAATTATAAATGTTGATGATAAAGATTATCTTGTACGTCAAGGTGATAAGATTATCGGACAAGAATATAAAGTTGTTCAAATTAATCCAAACTGGATTACAGTAGGCATGGGATCAAATATTTATTCAGCCAGCATTGGTGAATTGTTCTCCAGAGAAGATTTCAATAGAACTCAGAATGATTTGTATAATTTGAAGAACAGATTTGGTGGAAGAAAAGGTTAATAAAATAAATAAAGCAGGAGCAAATATGAAAAATAAGATTAGAGAAAAAATTATTGCAAGTGTCATGTTGTCAGCTTTTGTTGTTACTAATTCGGTAACTTCAGCATTTGCAGTTAGTGATTTTTACGGTAGTAATAATTCTGATATGCCTAGAATTAGATCCGGTGAAGTTTCCGCTTTGGATATTCGTTCAGGTGTACAGATTTCCAATGCAGATTCTGTGGTTAATTTGAGTTTGAGAGATGCAGATGTTAAGCAAGTTTTAAGAATGTTTGCAGATCAGGCAGGGATGAATATTATTTTTGCATCTGCTATTGAGGGTACTGTGACAATGGATTTGGTTGATATTCCATTAGAAGAAGCATTAAAGCTGGTTGTAACAACCAACAATTTGTTCTACGATATTCAAGCAAATACCCTTGTTATCTCAACAAGAGATCAGGCTCTATCTGTCGCTTCAAAAGGCATGACTATGATTCCTGTAAAATATGTTAATGCTGCTGCTCTTGCATCATTTTTGAATTCAAATATATTTACTAAAAATAATTTAAATCCCGGAATGTCAAGTAAGCCTGCAGTTACGATAAATCCTGCTACTAATGAATTGATTGTAGTTGGAACATCTGCTGATGTTGCAATGGCCAGAAGAGTTGTTGACCAATTTGATAAAAAACCAACTGTTACAACATTCAAGGTAAACCATACAACACCTGCAGAAATGGCAGATTTGATTTGTTCTACATTGTTGCCATCAACTGTTTTTAGTGGTTCTGAAGGATCTTCAAGCAGTTCTTCTTCAGGTGGAAGTTCTTCATCAGGGGCTTCATCTGCAAGCGGTGGCGGAAGTGCTGCCGGTTTCGCAGCTGGCGTGCCTACAGGCTTTGCATCTGATGAAGGTGGAGATTCCGGTGATTCTGGAGGCTCTGGAGGTTCCGGAGGTGGTTCTATATCTGTAGGAGGCGGTAAGCTTGTTTGTTCAGGTGAATCTTCTGTTACTGCGGATGAAATGTCCAGTTTGTCATTCAAAAATTTATCAGTTTCATATTTCCCAACACTCGGAACTATTCAAATTATAGGTGGATCACCTACTCAAATTGATATGATAAGGGAATATATTGCTGCAAATGACAAAAAGACTCCGCAAGCTTATTTGGAAGTTCAAATAATTTCTTTAAGTGAATCTGGCAGTAAGACTTTTGATAATACTTGGCAGTTCTTGAGTAAAAATTTCTCATTCAATGCTGGCGGAGGTCAAGGTTTTGCTACTGATCCGATGTATCCAATATTCTTTGCTGGAAAAGGTTTTGATATTGTAGATCCAGAAAGCTATGATCCGAAAACCGGTTATGAGGTCGTTGGTAAAGTTGGTAAATGGAGCGGATCTCCACAGTTGATGTATTCTATTAATTATTTGATTGAGAATAAAAAAGGTCGAGTATTAGCTAATCCAAGAATTTTGTTAACAAGTGGTCAACAGTCAACTATTGATTTGACATCAGACTATGTTAAAAAAGTAACATCAGAATATTTGGATAATGCTTCCGGATCTGGTTCTGCTCAGGTACAAAAAGAGTATGAAGTAGGTGACGATAATGGTATTAAGGTTGTTATCACACCGTTTATTAGTCCTGATGGATATGTAACTTTAGATATTGCTCCTGAATATGCGACAATTAAAGAACAATTATATGCTACAGGAGAGACAGGCCAGCAGGATTTACAGGCAACGTTATTACAACGTCGTAACTTGAATCTAAAAGGCTTGCGTATAAAAGATGGTGAAACGCTTGTAATTGGCGGTATGATTCAAGAAACAGAAAATAAAACAGTTTCAAAAATTCCATTCCTTGGAGATTTACCGGTTGTAGGTATGTTCTTTAGATCTACTAATACAGCTAAAGCTAAGGAAGAAATGGTTATAATGTTAACTCCTCAAATTTTGGTTGATACTGAAGACGCTGTTGGTGACGATACAACATTATAATCAAAACGCTAGATAATTATTTAAATAAGAAGAGAAAAGTATTAATAATAAATGAATGCACTAATTTTACGACTAAAAAACAGCATAGACAAAAAAATACTGGAAAGTATTGATAAAAATCTAATGGGGCAGCATAATTTTGTCCCGATTAGTGTAAAAGATAATTTCCTCTTCGTTGCAGTTTCAAAAAATTCAAATAAAGATGAAATAAATTCAATATTAAAGAAATCTTTCCAACAAGCAATTAAATTCATGCTTGTTGGGGAGGATGATTTAAGAGAACTATTAGCCTCTTTTATCCCTGCAGAAAATTTACCGGCAGCTCCGGTGGCTTCTCAATCTCAGGGGCTTCCGGCACAGACAGCTGCAGCTCCTCAATCTGCGGATGCTTCTGCAAAAAACACAGGCGATGCTCATGGCAAGCTAGGTGAAATCCTTGTTGCGAAAGGCGTTCTTACTGAAGTTCAATTGATGAAAGCTCTTGCTGAATCTAAAAGAAAAGGTACCCCGATTGGTTCAACGTTGTTTGAAATGGGGCTTATTACCCTTGACCAGTTAAAAGATGTTCTTCATAATCAGACAGGTTATGAATTAGTTTCTGCCGAGCAGTTATCAGGACAAAAGAAGTTTGTAAACATATTGCCGGAAGATTTTATTAAGGCTAATTCTGTTATTCCTATATCTTCAGATGGTAAAACACTTATTTTGGGGGTTGTAAAACCTATTAAAATGGATGTTTTGAAAGAAATTATCTATTTAACAGGTCAAAATCCTAAGCAATTATTAATGACTCATTATGAGTTCCAGACTTCAATAAATACATTTTTCTCAGAACAGAAAAAACAAACAGAAGCTATTATTGAACAAATTAAAACTGAAACTCTTGAAACTGAAGAAGAAGCAACTCTTTGGGAGCAGGTAGATTCCGAATTACAGGATTCTACTGGTTCGGTTGCGAAGTTTGTTAACCAAATTATTACAAATGCTATTGATAATAAAGTATCAGATATTCATATTGAGCCGAGACTTAATGGGTATATTGTCCGTTACAGAAAAGATGGTATGCTGCAAAAAGTACTGGATGTTCCGGCTAAAGTTGAAACATCTGTTATTGCTCGTTTCAAGGTTATGTCAAGAATGAACATTGCAGAACAAAGAAGACCTCAAGATGGTACTTTCTCAATTTCTTACAATAACTGTTCTTACGATTTCCGTATTAACACATTGCCTGTTTCAGGCAAAGAAAAGGTCTGTATCCGTGTACTTGCTCCTGCTGTAAGTTTAAAAGCCGGTGACAAAGAAATCAGTTTGGTTGGTGCAAATGAACATGATATTCAAAAAGTTAAACAGATGGTGTCATGTCCAAATGGTATTATTTTGACATCAGGTCCTACAGGTTCAGGTAAAACAACTACATTGTATTCAGTACTAAAAAGTTTGAATGATGAGTCTGTAAATATTACAACAATTGAGGATCCGATAGAAATTAAGCTTGAGGGTATTAACCAGTCGCAAATTAATGCTAAAGCAGGTATTACATTCGCATCCTGTATGAGGGCTATTTTGCGTCAGGACCCTGATATTATTCTGGTCGGTGAAATTCGTGACTACGAAACTCTGGAAATTGCAATTTCCGCTGCATTGACAGGTCACCTTGTATTAAGTACCGTCCACACAAACTCGGCTGCAGCTACTGTTACCCGTTTGATTGAAATGGGTGCAAAAGATTATCTTGTTTCTTCAACATTATCAGGTGTTATTGCGCAACGTCTTGTAAGAAGACTTTGTGATGATTGTAAGGAAGAATATCACTGTACAAGAGAAGAAGCAATGATGGTTACCCAGAATGAAGATGAGATTAAAAAGATTATGGAGACACCTATATATAGGGCTGTTGGCTGTAACAAATGCGGATTCCAGGGTTATAAAGGCCGTTTAGGTGTGTATGAAATTATGCAAATCACTAAAGAAATTAAAAAACTTATTGCTCAGGGGGCTCATGATTTGGAAATTGAAGAGAGCGCTGTGGGTAATGGTATGACTACATTACACAAATCTTGTTATCAACATATTTTAAAAGGTTGGACGACTATTGAAGAATTTGTCAGAGTCTTAGGTATGGCAGGCGAATAGGGGAATTATGACAGTATATAATTATACAGCAATAAAAGATGGAACTAATGAACTTGTAAAAGGAAAAGTTGAGGCTGATGACCTTCGTGAAGCCCGTGCTGCAGTTCGTAGATTAGGGTTCACTCCAACAAATATTACTGAAGAGCAAGCTGCTAAAAAAGAAGAAAAAAAGAAACCTACGGGTAAAATGCCTAAATTAGGTTTGGCTGAGCAAATTGACTTTACTTCAACATTACAGATTTTGGCGGCAGCTGGTATTCCTATTATTGAATCTTTGCTGTTCATTGAAAATGATGCTGCAAAATTAAAAATCAGACAGTGCGCGGCAGAATTAAGACGTCAGATTATGAATGGTGGTACTTTTGCAGGAACAATTGCAAAATATCCGGAGCAATTTGGTCAGGTTTATATTGGTTTGGTTAGAGCTGGTGAAGATTCCGGTGAATTGGAAAAAACTCTTGACCGTTTATTGGAATTGTTAAATAAACAGGCAGCTATTAAATCAAAAGTTATTGGTACATTGATGTATCCGGTATTCGTAATCTTATTGGCTGCATTTATCGTAATTGTCATGCTGGTATTCGTATTTCCGGTATTTAAAGAAATGTTTGATTCAATGGGGATGCAATTGCCTTGGATTACAAGAGTTTTGATGGAAATGGGCTTATTCTTGAAAAAGAATTGGTATGGTATTCCGATAGGATTTGCTGCAATTGGAGCATTTATTAACTTCTTATTTAGATGGAAACCTAGTAAATGGAAAATTGATGAAATTTCATTAAAAATACCTGTATTAACAGATTTGATTCAGTATTCAAACTTTGCTAACTTTATTGCAGTTATGCAGGTTGCATATGATGCTGGTGTACCTATTTTGGAATGTTTATATTTATCTAATATGACTTTAACCAACCATACATTAGAAACCAGGGTTGAAGAGGCCACAGTTAGGGTTCAGCAAGGTCAGCATCTTTCTGCTGCATTGCGTTCAACAAGGACTATGCCTAAAATGATTCTGTTTATGATTGCGACAGGTGAGCAATCAGGTCGTTTGGGTGATATGTTAGGGCAAGCTACTAATTACATTGATAAACAATTGGATACAATTATTGATATTATGACAAAAATGATTGAGCCTATTATGTTGATTGTAATTGGTGCTATTGTACTTGTTCTTGCTGCAGCTCTTTATTTACCGCTGTTTGCTTCTTATATGGGTATGTAATCAAAAGTATTTTTGATATAATAAAATAAAGACTTTGTAATTATGCAAAGTCTTTATTTTTAAGGAGATTTATTTTGAGTAAGAAATGTATTGTTATAACAGGTTCAACTTCCGGAATAGGAAAGGCTTTGACAAATTTATTTTCAAAAGATTATAAAGTTTTTGCGGGCTATAGAAATGCTGATTTAATTGAGCAAGATGTAAATGTTGATTATTTTTATATTGATTTGATGGATAGAAAATCAATTGCAGAGGCGGCAGAATATATAAAATCTAAAGTAGATAAAATTGATATTTTAATAAATGTTGCGGGCGGTGTTGTTGCAGGACCGGTTGAACTGCTTGATATGGATAAATTAAGGCAGCAATTTGAGATTAATACATTTTCTCATCTTGAATTTTCTCAAAAACTACTCTCAATTATGGACAATGGCAGAATTATAAATATTAGTTCAATGTCCAGTTTTGGACATTTCCCTTTTATAAGTCCTTATTGTGCTTCAAAAAGGGCAATGGATATATTGTTTAATGCACTAGCTATTGAGAATCATAAAAATATTAAAGTTATTTCTATAAAGCCAGGTGTTATAGCAACTCCAATCTGGGAAAAATCTGTAAAGAATAACTTAGAAAGTTTGGAGATGTCTAACGGGTATGAAACAGAACTGGAGTTTTTGAAAAACAATGCTCTTAAAAATTCTACAAAAGGTATGGATGTTGCTACATTAGCTAAAAAAATTAAAAATATTGCATTTAAGGCTCATCCAAAATCTTCTTATGTCATTGGAAAAGATGCCTGTTTCGCTCAAGTTTTATCGATATTTCCTCAAGATTTAATAAATTATCTGGTGAAAATCGGTATGTTAATAAAAATTAATAATAACTCTAAGTAGTATTCATATTTTTTTTTACGGGTTTTCTATAAATAAGTTGCGAAAATTTAGGAGTATAAAATGTTAGTATCGCGTGTTTTGATGAGTGAAAATCAAGGTGTAAAGAATTGTTCTATGCATAAAAATGATAAAATATCTTCAAAAAATGTTTCATTCAGCGGATTTACAAAACAATTAGGTAAGAAAATTTTTGTGGATGGTCAGAAAGATATTTCAAAACTTCTGGCTGAACATCCTGATACATATCCGGTTTGCGGTCAGTTACCTGAGTTTATTACTCATAAATTACCAAAAGAGATACGAAAAACTGCTATCCATGAAATATTTGAAGCTTTTGATAAAGTTGCTCTGCTTTTGCGTGGTTTTACTCCTGATTCAACTTCATCAATGAATGAAATTATGAAATCACGTCCAGATTCTGCTGTAGAAATATTAAATGGAGTTTTCAAAAAATATAAAATTGTACGCCCGTTTGTAGATGATGATATTGATATAACTTATCTTGATAAAGGTGGCAAAGGTGCCGTATATAAAATTAATGGCTTAAGGGGCTGGACATCGTCCAAAGTTGATAAAATGTTTGATGATCCGGATGAATTTGTTATAAAAGTTTATCATCAAATAAAGGGCGAAGCGTGGCATCCGTTTAAAAGTCATGGAGCGTATGCTGAAATAAATAGTGCAAATTATTGGACAACACAGGAGGGTAGGTATACTCAGCGCGGCAAATTTTATTTTGCGGGCTTAAAAAGCGGGTATATGGTGAATAAATTTTTGGATGAAGACACACGACTTCCAAAACGCGTTATTGATGAATACAGCCGGGGAATCAAATGTACTGATGAAGATAAATATGCTGCTAATAGGGGAGTTATTGACGGTTATAATCGAATAAAAGGTTATAATTATGATTGGGGTGGCTGTCGAGTTGTTAATAGAGTCAAAAATGAAAATAAAATAGCATTATCTGTTTTAAATAGGATTAAGCACCTGTCTGAAGAAGATGTTTTATGTGCATGGCATAGGATGTTTGCAGTAAAACAAAATAAAGATGATGTAAGAGCAGGTTTAGCTTTGGCGATTAAGTATGTTCCAGAACCTTATCAAAAGAAATGTATAGAACAGTGTCTTAATGAAAACAATCCTAAAATAAATCAAGCATTGGCTTATGTCTTAAAATATCTTCAATACGAGGATTCAATTCCATATTTCACACGATTATTGCAGACAAAAGATATAAAGACTCAAGTAATACTTTTAAATGAAATTCCTTTGATGGCTAAAAAATTGAAGCCTGATGCTAAAAATATTAAAGATGATATTTCTGCGCAGTTAGCAGAAATTGTTCCGGAACGAATTGAACGATGCTATAATCTGGCAGAACGTTATGTTTGTCCTGAAGCTGTAGAACACCTTGCAAGTTTTGTACATTTATTACCCAGTCAGCATATTCCCAGGCAGTACGAAACATTGGTAAAAATGAATAATGAATCTCTTCATGAACGATTACTTTATACTCTGGTAAGAGTCCCTGACTTTTTTACAGATGAAGCCAAAGTTCTATTGAAAAAGTATGTAACAGAACCGAATCTTAGAGAACAATATAAAGAGGTTTTTAAATAATAAAAAAAATCCTAATAAATAGTAATATTTGTGATTTTGCGGTATACTTTTATTATGGAAGATAAAGAATTAGATAAAATTTATGAATTAATTGATACCTCAAAATATATTGAGGCAAAAGAAGAAATTACAAAAGTTCTTGAAAAAGAATCAAATGATATTGATGCGCAGAGACTTTTGGCATTATGTGAAGTGAATCTTGAAAATTTTGACAATGCCAGAAAAATTTTGGAAGATGTCATTAAATATCGTCAGGACGATGCTTTATGCTGGTATTATCTTGGCTGCTGTTATGATAATCTGGGTGATTTTATTGCGGCAAAACATGCATATAATAATGTTCTGGAGCTGCGTCCGGAATATGTTGATGCATATAAAAGCCTTGCGATTGTCTATATAAAAACGGAAGATTTTGATAAAGCTATTGAGTTGGGAAAAAAAGGACTAGAATATAGTAATGAAGATTATTCTCTGTATTATATTGTCGGAACGGCTTGCATGGCTGCAAAAAAGTTTGATGAGAGTGTATTTTATATAGAAAAAGCCATAGAATTAAATCCTGAGAATGTTCAACTTTATAATAATTTAGGTACATCTTACCTTACTTCCGGGCATTTAGATAAGGCTTTTGAAACCTATAACAGAGCTGTACAAATAGAGCCGGATGATTCTTTAACATATTTTAATATGGCATCAATTTTGCAGTTGCAAAATAAGCATAAAGAAGCATGTGAATATTTTGCAAAGGCTCATGAACTTGAACCTTCAGAAGATAGTTATTTAGTTGCCTGGGCTTTATCAGAGGTAAAAGCAGGTCAGTTTAAGGAAGCTATTGAACATTACAAATATCTTGCTTCAACATATCCTCAAAAGTCGAATTATAAGTATAATCTGGCATGTTGCTATGAGGTTATTGGTGAGTTTGAAATTGCAATTTCATTATTGAAGCAGCTTGCAATTTTAAATCCAAAAGGTTCAAATATATTAAAAAAACTTGCTGGTATTTATATGACTATCGGTCAGTATTCAAAAGCAAAAGAAATTTATGAACGTATAATTACTCAAGGTACGACATCGTATCAACTATATTATGAATTAGCACTATTATGTGTAAAAACTGATGATATTGAACGGGCTGAGCAGATATTGAAAAAAGTTTGTAAATTAAAGCCGGATTATGCATTAGCTCATAAAGATTTAGGTGTAATTTACCTAAATAAACGTTTATTTGATTATGCAAAAGATGAGTTTGAGCAGGCATATAATTATGACCCTGAAAATTTTTCAATAATTCTAGAATGTGCAAATTATTTTCATTCTGTTTCTAATTTTGAAAAGGCTGATGAATACTATCAAAAATCTCTTGATATTGAGCCGGAGAATCCGAATGCGCTTGCATTTTCAGCATTAAACAAAACTCATTTACATCAAATTGATGCTGCAAAAGAACAAATAGAAAAAGCAATGAAAAAATGCTCAGATTCGGCATTTTTACTATTTATAGCTGGTAGAATTCATTATCTTGCACAAGATTATGAAACTGCAAAGATGTACCTTGTAAAATGTTTTGAACTGGAAAGAATGCCTGATGCTCAGAGTCTATTGGGGCTGTGTTATTTTCAGCTTGGAAATTTTGAACAGGCAAAATCTATTTTTAAAAGCATGCTGGAAAAAGTTCCAATGAATGTTAATGTAATGCTCAATCTTGCTAAATGTTATAAGGCATTGAATGATAATGACGAAGCGTTAAAGTATGCTGAAAAAATTGCAGAAACGTTCCCTGAATGTGAGGATGCACAGATATTAATTCGCGAATTATCTTAATTTGCTCTTGCAAAATTATATTTTCTGAGATGTTAAGAATCTTCATAAATACGAAAATCTTGAAAAAGCACTTGTACAGACTTCTTTAGAATTATGCAAGTGCTTTTTAATTATATTTAACAAAATAATTGTAAATTTTTTATTTTTAATAAAAATAGTGGAAACAAGGGCTGGTTCTACATTTAAAAAATAGAACAAAAATAATTGTAAAAACTTTGGCATG
>ERZ780223.1037-NODE-1037-length-29011-cov-7.083955_pt1 | contig 29011 bp, 33 predicted proteins | sample MGYA00511016_ERZ780223 | MGnify/ENA primary metagenome ERZ780223 (study PRJEB29588, sample SAMEA2159032) | human gut metagenome | biome: human gut; feature: human-associated habitat; material: faeces | place: Denmark | collected 2008/2010 ... | reverse complement strand
TAAAGTTTGTTAGATTCGTTAAATATCTGTATAATAATAATATGAAACAAATATTAACAGGATTATTTTTTATACTTTTTGTGTGTTGTAATACTGTTTATGGGGATAATACCAACTCTCCACAAAAAAATTATCCTGAAAAATTTAAGCAAGAAAATTGCCACAAAAGTACTCCAACAGAAAAGACTCCTCAACCTGACTCTAATGAAAATTCAACTGAGGATGACATTGAAGAACCTGATAATAATAACTCAGACATAATTTATTTAGATGTACCCAGCTCTCAATATTCAAACAAATATTCAGGCGATAAACAAAAACAAATCCCCTCTACATCAATAGACAAAACCACAACTGAAGACAATATGCAAATTTCACCTCAAACAATCCAAACTTATAGAAATAACGATATTTACGCAAAAAAGACAACTTCATTTTCAAAAGAAAAAAAATACAAAAATTTAATCTTCGGAACTAAATACGATAACAGTTTCACCCCTAATTTAATGGAACAATCAAGAACACTTTTTACTAAATATGAAAAAGACCGTTTTTCTATTGGAACTTCATATAAAAATAATAGCTTAAGCTCTTTTAACCAACAATTTAGAGGAACATTTTCGTTTTCACCGGAATACAAAATAAACAGCCATTTATCCTTACAGGGAATCTATTCTAAAAATTTTATGGACAGAAGCAACAAAAACGAAATCATTTTTACACTAAAACCTTTTAACGACGACAGAATGAATTTTAATGTAGGTGCAGGACAAACTTACTATGAGGGAACAACCCCTGCTCGGTCTCAATTTAACTTTTCAACAAAAATAAATTTTTAATACAAATATTGGTAACAAATAGTACAATCTACCAATAAAAAACAATAATTAAATGTAACATTTTAGAAATAAAATAACAAAAATATCTATGCTTGTTATTTACTTATATGTGGAATAGTAGAAAAATAATAACAATGAATATATCACCGGTAAGATTTAATCAAAAAATGGCAAATTCTTTAGAAAAATTCTCATCTCAGGGGGGAGAAAAGATTGCTAATTACATAAACGCAGGCGGGAAATTCGCAATTGCACCTCTTGTCATTATGTACAATCCATTTACTAAAGAATCAAAAGAAAATAAAAAATGGGCTGCCATAAAACAGCCAGTAGAAGCAGTTATAACAATTGTAGCTCAAATTGCTGCGCTCGGAGTTTTATTTAAAGGAATAGATAAACTAGCAGCAAAGGGAAAAATAAAATTCAATCTGGTGGAAGAAGCTAAAAAGACTGGTGTAATTCCAAAACAGATTTTGGAATCCGTAAATAATGATAAAGGAAAGGCTCTTCAAGAACTCAGCAAAGAGTGTCTTGATATTTTTAAAGACAGAGTCGGCACAATTCTGACAATTGCTCTTTATGTTCCAATCCTCGCTCTTTCAAACAGAATATTCCCTAAAGTAGCAGACTTTTTAGTTAAGGACAAAGATAATGACAATAAGTAAGATAATTAATCCAATAACAAATTCAAAAGTCTTTAACAATCATTTAAAAAAAGTAATAAATGACGATGCTTTTGCTGCAAAAACAATTGTCGTATGCTCTGTTATGAAAGACGTTTTTGCATATACAGTAAGATACAAAACCACAATGGAAAACGAAAAAATTCCAGAAAAGCGTAGGCCTTTTGTTGCGGCTATGGATATGGCATCAGGTATAGTAACCGCAGTAGCGCAACTTGTTGTCGGTTTTGCAATAGCCAGCCCGAAAGTCCAAAACAAACTATGGGATTCAATGTTCAAAAATGCACAATTTAAAAACATTGGCGCTGCCAGAAAAAGCTTTACAACAATACTAGCTCTTATAGGCTCAGGTGTCATTACCGAAAGAATCTTAGTACCATTATTGGCAACTCCACTGGCTGCAAAAATGGAAAAGAAATTTTTTAAAACTGAAGACGGTGAAACCAAATACCCTTTGAGCAGCGTACTAAAATTAAGCAAAAAACCGGCTACAATGAAAGTTTTTATCCAAAAAGCAGATGAAAAATATTAATCATTATACTTCAATTCTTTTTTCCACATATACAAAAAGTAAATTGACAGAACAAAATATATTCCCCACATTAAAATTGTAGCGAAACAATTCGAACCATTAATGTAGGCTTTTACCCACATAACAACAGATAAGCCATTAACAACAAACCAGATATACCACTGCTCTATACATCTTTTCACTGTTAAGATTAAACCAATTACTGAAAAAACAGAAGTGATAGAATCTATAGCAGGACTCTGGTCTCCAAAATACTTTAATATAAAATATACAAGTAACGAAAAAACAATAGCTCCACAAAAATATAAAATACGTTCAACCTTAGAAAGTTTAGTTTTTGCAATTTCTTGAGTTTCTTTTTTTAAATGTTTTCGCCACTTAAAAATACCTAAAACCTGCATTGGCAGATAATATAAAAGATACAAGAAAAGATTTCCATATAAAGAATTTCTAAAAGAAATATAACTATAACACAAGGTTCCACACAAACCGATAAAATAACATGAAATTTTGCCTTTCCCCGCCAGAATAGAATAACTAATGCCACAAATCGCTGAAACTAAAGCAACTTTACTATCTTTCATCAAAATCGATAGAATAATAATAAGCAGAACACAGGAAGGAAAAATAATTTTTTCATATTTTCCCCAGCCTTTTAATTCTTTTTTAATAAACTCAACAATATGCATTTATGTTATTTTAACCTAAAAAATAATATATTGAAATATTTTAAGATTTCGCAAAAACATTTTACTTTTTATCTTGTGTGGTGTCTACTAATAATAGGAAATCAAAATGAATGTTACAAAAATAATTCCAAATAATTCAAAATACACAACAAAATTGTTAAGTAATAAAACAATATTAAATAGCCTTGAAAAAATTTCTGAACACGGGACTTCATTTAGCGCCGGCACAACTTTATTAATGTCTTTAGCTGTACGCCCCCTGGCAATTCACTCAACTCCAGATGTAGAAAAAGAAAATAAACACTATGCGATGGCAAATTCAATATGCTCAGGATTAATTAAGTTTGGAATAGTTGAAGCTGTAGCATTACCAATTGAAAATGCTGTCAAAAATATAGATAATAATCCTGAAAAATTCTTAAAAAAATATAAAAATTTGACAGGAACAAAGAGTTATAAACTTGTAACACAGCTGATCAAACTGGGAGTAGGTTTTGTTACAGCCATACCAAAATCAATGCTGACAATAGCATTGATACCTATAATTATGGATAAACTTTTTAAACAATCTGCACATACCCAACCTCATGAAAAACATACAAAAAAAATACATAATAACAATATAAATTTCACAGGAAAAATTTCAGAAACAATTTCAAAAAGTTTAGGCAAAATTATAGATAATACAACTATACAAAATTTTGCAAAAAAATATGAAAATAAAGATAACGACATAGCAAAACATATTACAGCCGGAACCGATATATTATTAACAACTTCATTTGCATATCAAACTCATAAGAGCAATAAAATTAAAGAAAATCGTAAAAAAGCATTAATTTACAATAATATAATTTCTACAGGGATAACACTTAGTTTTGGCTACGGAATTGACAATTTAGTAAAAAATAGCACTAAAAATTTTATAGAAAAATTCAAACATATTAACGCCAAAGATCCAAAACTCAACAAATACATAGAAGGCATAAACATCCTACGTCCTGCACTAATTTTTGCCGCTATATATTATGGAATACTCCCAATGATATCAACGTACACCGCAGAAAAAGTTGATAAATATATTGACAAAACACAAAAAAAGTAATGAAATGCCTTCTAGAAAAGGCCTGAATAATCAGGTCTTTTCTATATTTAAAAATCATATAAACAAATTCGAATTAGCATTATTACTTTCTGTAATATATTTTGCGACACCGCCAATTTCAACACCATCAATCAACTCGTCTTCTTTTATGCCCATAACATCCATTGACATGTTACATGCAATAAATTTAACACCACTTTCCTGAGCTTGATGAATCAATTCGGATAATGTAGAAATATTTTTATTTTTCATAACCCACTTCATCATAAGTGAGCCCAATCCACCAATATTCATTTTTGATAAAGTAAGCTTATCCGGACCTTTTGGCATCATTAAACCAAACATTGTATCAATTAAACCTTTTTTGATATTTACATTTGACTTTCTCAACGCATTTAATCCCCAAAAAGTAAAGAACATGGTAACGTCTTTTCCGCTTGCCTTTGCTCCGTTTGCTATTATAAACGAAGCCAAAACCTTATCTAAATCATTTGAAAATACAACAATTGTCTGCCCGCTGCGCTCACCAGAAGAAGCCAAAATCGGCAAAGCATGACCTTTTTGAATAGTTGCATATATATCCTTTCCATCAATTTTTATATCAACTAAACTATTACCTGTCGATTCACACCAAGCCGCAATATCGGATTTAAAACCTTTGTCTGTTGAAAGAACCTCAAACATATCGCCATCTTTAGCCTCACTCAAAATATTTGAAACTTTCATAATTGGCCCCGGACACTGCAAACCTGATGCATTAATTTTAGTTATATTAGATTGTTCCATGTTAAAATTTCCTCCAGCTGCAGCTTTTTCAAATTTTTGTGATTCAGGAATTTTAGTCAACTCTTTATAAAACTCTAACCCGCCCATAAAAGAATATACATTGTTAAACCCTTTTTGAATCAAAATTCTTGAAGCACAATAACTTGTATAACCCGTATTACAGAATAAAACAACTTTTTTATCTGTAGGAATTTCATCAACTCTTTGGCGAATTTCTGAAATAGGAATATTTACAGCCCCTGGAATAGTATTCAACTTAAAAGAAATTTCAGGCCTTACATCAATCAAATACGCATCTTCCAAATCTTCAAAATATGCAGGCTTAATAAAACCTCTCAAAATATTATCTGCATTCATCCCTAAAATATTAACAGGATCTTTTGCAGATGAATAAGGCGGAGCATAAGATAATTCACTATCAAGCATATCCTGAACACTACCATTCATACGCATAATTGAACTTATTACATCAATTCTTTTTTCTACACCATCTTCTCCAACCGCCTGTGCTCCGAGAATTTTTCCTTCGTTATTAAACAATAATTTAAATAAAATTAAACTTGCATAAGGATAATATCCTGCATGAGAACGACCAAAAGTATAAGTTTTCCAATACTGAATATTTTTTTGCTTTAATTGTTTTTCATTATTACCAACACTCGCAACAGTTAAATCAAAAATTTTAATTACTGAAGTTCCCTGAGATTTTTTATAACTCGATGCAATATTACAAATATTATCAGCAATAATTCTACCTTGCCTGTTTGCTGGCCCCGCAAGAGGAATTAATGTATTAGTATCAGTAACAAAGTCTTTTACCTCTACACTATCACCAGCAGCATATATATCATCATCAAGAGTTTGCATAAAATCATTTACAATAATTCCTCTGCCCACTTCTAAACCGGCATCTTGAGCAAGAGTAATTTCCGGCTTAACTCCGATTGCCATTATTACAATATCAAACTCAATTTCTTTTCCTGAATTTAAAATAATTTTATCTTTCGCAAACCTGCTTACACCATCAGATAAAATCAATTCCACACCTTTTTCCATCATTGCATTTTGCGCAAATAGTGCAACTTCTTTATCTACAGGTGCTAAAATCTGAGCCCCGAGTTCCACTAACGTGGTTTTTATACCCATTTCGCATAAATTTTCAGCCATCTCAATTCCGATAAAGCCTCCCCCTACAACAACAGCTTTTTGAGAGTTATTATTTTTAATATAAGCTTTTATATTATCAGCATCATGTAAAGTCCGAACTCCAAAAACTTTGCTATTTTCCATCCCTTCAAACTGCGGAATTATAGGACTTGCCCCTTGAGCCAAAACTAACTTATCATAAGAAAGGGATTCACCATTATTTAATTGAACGGTTTTATTTTTCCTATCAATCTTCACAACTTCAGAATTTAGCCGTACATCAATATTAAACCAGGTCTTAAATTTTTCAGGATTTGACACAAGAATATTATCTCGATCACTAATAACACCTGACACATAATACGGCAAACCGCAATTTGCAATAGAAATCTCATTTGTTTTTTCTAAAATCAGAATTTGCGCAGATTCATCCAATCTTCTTAATCTGGCTGCACAACTTGCTCCTGCTGCTCCTCCGCCAATTATAATAACTTTCATAAGATCTCCTTTCTTGACAATATTAGAATATTATAATATACTAATATTGTCAAGAGGAAAACTTTATGAATGCAGAAAATTATTCAGAAATATTTAAAGCACTGGGTCATCCAATTCGTCTAAAAATAGCATGTGGTTTATTACATAAAGGAAAATGCAATGTAAACACTATGGTTGAAAACTTAAACGAATCACAATCCTTAATATCTCAACACATTAATATTCTAAAAAAAAGTGGATTAATAAAAGGTTATCGAGACGGAAATATCATCTGGTATAAACTGGAAAACGAATTAGCAATAAAACTTCTAAAAAATATAAAACTAAATGTTTGCAAGATAGAAAATGGAGCGTAGGGGATTCGAACCCCTGACCCCGACACTGCCAGTGTCGTGCGCTACCAACTGCGCTAACGCCCCATGGTATTTATATTCTATACTAAACAAACAAAATTTCAATGAAAAATTTTCTATATATACTGACAACATTTTATAAAACACAAAATATATTATAATATCTTATCTATAATTTTTATATCAGTCATGCTAAACTATTTTCTTTGCATAATGACAATATCACCACGTTTTACCTGTGCCGCGAGTTCTTTTATAACCTCATTATCCATACGCACACAACCTAAAGATGCATATTTACCAAGACTTGCAGGGTTATTATTTCCATGAATAAATTCACCTGTAGAAGAACGTTCCCCAGTCTTTATATCTATTTTTTCAAGGCAAATAATCCTTGGCCCATAATCTGCAGGTTTTCGGTATCTTCTTGTAGCAGCAGGTGCAGATTTATACGGATAACGTTCAACATGAGTAACAACTCTCACGCCTGTATCTGTAGGATATTTTGTTTTCCCACTGGCAACAAGATATGCACTTTCAGCAACTCCTGAAGAATTATATTTATATAAAATATTTTTCGATAAATCTACCACTATAGCTGCAATTTTTTCTTCACCATTAATTACAACTTTAGGATTTGGAGCAAAAAGCAAAACTGATTTTGAAGTACTTCCTTTTGGCGAGACTTTAATTTTTTTCTCAAAAGTATCTGAAGCAGGAGCTTTATCAACAGTTTGAGCAATTCCCTGAACAGGCGAAAACAATACTATTGAACTAGCTGCCAAGGTTGTCAATCCCATTTTAAAATTTGACAAAGATGTAATTTTCATGTGGTTATAAAACCATAAACAAAATTTTTTTTGCTCATTTATCACTTAAAAATTTAACTAAAATCAAAGTTACAAAAGAAAATCAACACCACTTATAATTTTGAAAAATACTCAACTACATTATCAGCTCTAACGAAATTAATATCTTGAAATTTTTTCTGCAAATCTTCAATAATATTATAATAAGCATCATTTACAATTACATGTCTTATTCCACTATCTTGTAACAATTTCGACTTATCGCCAACAATAATAAATGAACCATCTCTATAAGCCGCACCACTAGCTGTCCCCATAGCTGCGCCAACCCCTGCCGCATCTTTCGAATTTACCGTAAGAGGCGCAGTATAAAAATTTCTTGAAGAATCAATACCTTCAGTCAACAATTTATTTAAATCTTTTAACTGTTGCGTTACACTAATTTTCGCCAAACCATGTGCGTCAAACTTCGAACCAATTTCATTTGGTAATAAATTCAAATAAACCATAGCATCACAATTTACATCTGTTGGAACCTTTATATTGGGAAAAGCTTTCTTATAAAGGGATTCAAGCTCTTTTGAAGCAAACCCGTTCCTTATTGCATTGCCATCCAAAAGATTACAAACCGTCTTTAAATCCTGTCCGTTATACTTAACAAAAGAATCGATAGATACAGAATCAGGTAATGACTCCAATATATAAGGATTTTTCATATCAAACTTAATTTTTGGAGGAGTCTTAATTAATCCACTTGCACTAATAGGATAACTGCGCATAACTGTATTATATATATAACTTCCAATTTTATTCATTAATAAAACCCCTAAATTTTACCCATTATATATATAAAAACAATTCACTTATAATAATTGCCCTTAATACTTATATTATCTCAATTTCAGATAATAATTCAACAGTATATGGCGAGATACGGGATAACTCACTTCTTTCAATTTGTCCTGTTGAAACTAAAATAGCGTTTTTAACACCTGCATTTTTAGCTGCATGATAATCCATAGGTGCATCTCCAACCATTACAGTCGTCCCAGGCTTTGCTCCGAGCTTTTCCAATGCCAGCGCAACCGGAACACCACTTTCTTTAGTTTCTACAGTAGATTCTCTACCGATTACTACATCAAAAAGTTCAGTCCAATTAAAATGCTTTAACGTCAAATGTGTTGATTCCAAGGAATCTGAAGTTACAATCCCAACTTTAATATTATTCTCTTTAAGCCTTCTAATAAATAATATCGCCGAATCAATTGGTTTTGTATATTTTTCCATTTCAAGATAAAAAACTTTACTAACATTATCAAAAACTTCTTCTAATTCTTTCTGAGTTACGTGAATTCCAATATTATTTAAATCTTTACAAAATATTTCAATAATTACAGAACGAGAATACATTGCAGTAATTCCATTACTCAACATTTTCCCTGTTAAAACATCATACCCTAACATTAAACATAAATCCGCAAAACATTTCTCATTGAGACTATACCTGCGTATAATTTCTTTTACTCGCAGCTCTGTCATTTTTCCCCAGAAATAATGCAAATCTATAAATGTGCCGTCTTTATCAAATAAAACCGTTTCAATATTCTCAAGTTGCCAATTTGAAGTTTTTAAAACTATCATTCTCACTCCTTAGTAATGACATCAACTAAAGTTTTGGCAATATTTACAGCCTGATTCATTTTTTCAGAATTTGTAAACAGATCATCTGCCATTAAAAATTCTTTAACAATTTTTCTGGCATAAGAACCAACTGCCAAACAGTGAGGGTGTACGTTACACATTGTTGCCAATTCAATTGATTTTGTATTTGTTCCCCCCGACATCATAATGTATGCAGACATTTGAGCATTTTGAAATAATTGTGCGGTAGCAACAGCTTGAAGAGTTGTACCAAATTCATCGTTACTCCCACTCATTGCAATCCCGTCTGCCTGAATAATTGTTGTGTAGGGTTTTCGGATTCCTAACATTTTTCTTACACGTTCTTTCAGCTTTCTGTCACCAAGTTCTGAGCGGTCAATAGATATACACAACATGCCATCAAAATAATCATTAATTTGAAGCCATTTATCCATTACATCTTTTTCATCAGTTGAAATTGCATGAAATTCAATACAGTCAATTCCCTTTTCTATAATTGCGGGTAAAACTTCATCATAATCCTGCAATTGACTCACCATTTCAATCGCCTGTTTTGGACATTTTTTTGCACATTGCATACAACCTATACAGCGCTCTTTTTTAACTTTATATTTATCAAGTTCGATAATTGCGTCATGTGGGCAAATTTGTCTGCATTTACCACATTTCACACATCTTTGTTGATCAATAACAGCTTTAGTTATATGCGGATCCCCATCAATTCCAACACTCACACAAATATATCTATCTTCCTTTATTCCGGCTCTTTCTAAACCTCTTTTGGCAGCATCAACAATTTCTGGCTTTGCGCACAAATCAAAAAAATTACACCCTGCGAGAGAATATATTGTAACCAACTTTTCAACCTCTTGCACGTCTTCATTTCCAGCTCCGCAGACAAGCTTAAAACATTTTTTTGCTTCTAATAAATCCTTTAGCATATCAAAACCTCACTTGTAATTTATTGTATTGAATATAATATACAAAAGAAAATAAAAATAAAACAAATATAAAAAAATAGATTAAAATATATTCTGCTTTTAAACTAGAAGTCAAGTGACATTAACCTTTTATTGCACCCCAAGCTTTGACATCTCCACGCTCATAACGTATTAAATAATAACCACCATCTCTTATGTATTCTATTGAAGCTTCTTGATATATTTCATCTTCCTGTGTTATTAATGGTAAACCTTTTCGCTCCCGCTTCTTGTTCGTTTTTGCAATCTCTTTTTCTTCTTTTTTCTTTTTTTTCAAAGCTTTTTTATCTCTCACAATTTCATATTGGGACATATCAATATCAATCTTAAAAACAGGAATAATAGCAACTGCTTTTTTAGACTGAATTAAAATTAAAAAATCACGTTCATCAGAAAGCGCTAACTCATAATGCCCCGGAGGAATAACATGCCCTTGTCCATCCGTAAGCTCATCAACCAAAGATAAAGTCGGATACGACGACTCACGAAGAGAATATTTATAAAAGGATTGAGACCCGACAATAAGCCCCGCTGTTATTTGAGGCTCTGTAGGATAAACACGGGTTTCAGAATGCATCATTATATTATCAACATACAACCCCTCTATCATTTAAATCTTCTCCAGAAGTTTTTGAACACTTGATTTGACTTCGGAAAAGCTCTTTCCTAATGCCCTATCAGTGCCAACAAATACTAATGACATAAATCTCTGCGAATTTCCAAGTCGATTTTCTTTTAACAAAAGCCTGTAGCTTTCCCGCATTAATCTTTTTAAACGATTACGCTTAACTGCCCGTTTATGAACCTTTTTACTCACTACAAATCCTACTTTTGTAGGCGACTCATTTTTCTTTAAAATACCAGCAAACAAAGTTACTCCACCCTTATGGGAGGAGTTTTTAACTTTATATATCGCCTTAAAAGCGGATCTTTTTTTTAATCTATACTGCTTTGGTAACATTACATCTCCGTAAAAGACTTACAGCTTAACGGCTATTTGGCATAAACCAAAACCTTAAAAGCAATACATTAAGCACGTTTTTTAGCAGTGATAGATAATTTGTGACGACCGCGAGCTCTGCGTCTGTTGATAACTTCTCTACCGCCAGGAGTAGACATTCTTGCTCTGAAGCCGCTAACATTTTGTCTTTTTCTTTTTGTTCCTTCTAGTGTACGTCTCATTTTTGTTATTTCCTTTTACTATTTATTTGTCGTATAATTCAGATGTTATAGTAAACAAAAAAATTAGTCAACAAAAATAGAAGGGAATGATTAAATATTATGAAGAAAAATATCGGATTTATCGGATGCGGAAAAATGGCAAGTGCCATAATCAGCGGAATTTTAAATTCTAACCAGGCAGAAAACTTTTCTATCACTGGTTCAGAAGTTAATGAAAAAATTGCTAAATCTGCCTCCGACAGATTAAACATTGAAGTCATTACGGACAACAAAAGACTTGCAAAAAATTCAGATATCGTGTTTATCGCAACAAAGCCAAACACTGTAACTGAAGTATTGAACGAAATCAAAGAGAATTTAAATATAAATACTCTTTTAGTTTCAATCGCTGCAGGTGTATGCACAGAAAAAATAGAAAAAATAGTACCTCAAAACCGCGTAATCAGAATTATGCCAAACACTCCGGCTCTTGTTAAATTGGGAATGTTTGGAGTATGCAAAGGTTCAAATGCATCAGATACAGACTTAAATTTAATCGAAAACTTATTATCAGTAATCGGTAAATGTATTACAGTAGAAGAAGCCCAGATGGACATAGTTACAGCAATCTCAGGTTCAGGCCCTGCATTTTTCTATCAAGTAATAGAAGACATGGCTCGCGCAGGCGAAAAACTTGGGTTAGATTACGAAAAAGCTCTTATTCTTGCAGCGCAAACAGCTTTAGGTTCTGCTCAAATGGTATTTAACAGAGGAGAAACAACAGTACAAACATTAATTGATAATGTTGCAACAAAAGGTGGCTGCACATTTGTTGGAATCTGTGAGATGAAAGATGGGCATTCAGATAAATTATTCTTTGATGTAATTGATAAAACTGCAAAAAAAGCAAACGCTCTGGGCAAGTAAGCTAAAACTTAATAAAGACACTAATGCGGTTTTTAGATTCTCTAACAACCGCATTAGTTATACACAACGAAAAATTAAAATCGAATATTATATAAAGTTACATTAGAAATGCATATCAAAACTCGGATTTCTTCCATTAACTTTCTCATCTTCTATTCTCATTGCAGAACCAATTGTAAAATTTTGAGCAGTTGTTCGGTTTATTTCAAATGCAACATCTCCATTAAATACCCCCTCATTTTCTTCTAAAAAAGAAAATAACGGATCCGCAGGAGCTGTAACAATACTTTCTAAAGTATCTCCGGCAAGTTTTAATGTTCTTTCCGGAACCTGAATATTGAACCCGAAAGGTTTATATGGTCTATTAAATGTAAAACTCTGTTCTGCCATGTTTTTCACCTTTTTAACTAAGATATTTTTTATATCGGCAAATTTACAAAAAAAATTTAATTTTATTCCCTGATTTATTAAATTATGTAAAAAACTTTAAGCCATGCTAATTCATACTCATGATATTATTTTGATATGAAAAGCCTGAAAGATTTTGAAAAAGAACTCAATAAATGTTCAAAATGCGGATTGTGCCAAGCTGCTTGTCCAATTTTTAAAATAAACCAAAATGAATGCACCGTCAGTAAAGGTAAATTTATTATGCTGCACGGAGTAACAAAAGGGGACTTAAAATTATCAAAAAACATTAACAAATATCTTGATATGTGTTTAAAGTGCGGCAAGTGTAATGAATTTTGTCCCAGCGGAATTGAGGTTTGTAAAATCCTTAACACCGCAAAATTTGAATACATGAAATACACGCTTTTAGGTAAAATAATAAGCTTTTTCGAAAGTAAATTGATTTTTACTAATTTAATAAAACTTTGTTCTAATTTATCCCAACCTTTCCGCCCAATCAAAAAAGAAGTTCTTACCCCACAAACTACCGTTTTATACTTTAAAGGATGCGTAAATCAAGTTTTCCCACACACAGATTTATATTTAGATAAGATTTTAAAAAATACAGATATAAAAATTATAGAACCTGAATTTGAATGCTGCGGACTTCCTTTTTTATCTGATGGAAATATTGAAAGATTTGAACAAGTGGCAAAATACAATATCGATTTGATAAATAGCACTGATTATGATTATCTGATAACAGACTGTGCAAGCTGCGAAAACACAATATTATCTTATTCAAATTACATTGAAACGCCACCACTACCCACTTCTAAATCAATAAACTGGGGAGATTTAATCGCAGTAAAAGGGATTAAATTTAAATTTAACAAACCTGTAAAAATCACATTTCATAAGCCATGTCACTTAAAAAACGATGCCTTTTTAAGGCAAATACTCAAAAATTGCGAAAATGTTGAATTCATAGAAATGCAAGATTATGATGAATGCTGCGGCTTTGCAGGAAGTTTCGCAATAAAAAATGTCAAACTATCACAACAAATTGCTAAAAATAAAGCTAAAAATATAATAAAAACCGATGCAGATTATGTTATAACAACTTGTCCTGCCTGCATATTAGGCTTAAAACTTGGTCTACTCTTAACTGGAAACAACAAGACAAAAGTTGTAAGTCTGTTGGAATTTTTATCAAAAGCTGACAGCATTATTTGTTAAGATTTATTATTATTTTTGTCTAAACACTAAGTATATATAATTTCTTAAAAAGTATTGATAACAAAAACTTTAATTATTCATATCTCAAAGCATCAATAGGATTCAACAATGAAGCTTTATAGGCAGGATAATATCCAAATCCAATTCCTATTACTGCCGAAACCCCCAAAGATAACAGAATGGAAGATAGTGTAATTGAAACATTCATACCTGCAAACTTATGCATCAACCATGCACCAACAATCCCTATAGCTACTCCTATCAAACCTCCGGTTACTGATAATAAAAAAGATTCTATCAAAAACTGGATACGAATATCAGAAGCTTTTGCGCCAATTGCCATTCGAATCCCGATTTCTTTAGTCCTCTCTGTTACAGAAACAAGCATTATATTCATAATACCTATTCCCCCTACAATCAAAGAAACACCTGCGATTGCTCCTAAAAGCAATGACATTGTTTTTGTTGTAGATTTAATTGTTTCCTGCATTTCTGCAAGATTCCTTATTTCAAAATCATTTTCTTGATTTTTACCGATATGATGGCGTGCAGCAAGTATTTCCGTAATATCATCCTGAGCCATTGTTATTACCTGACTATTTTGAGCTTTAACTGCAATCATGCTAACAGTACCAGGGAAATCTGTACCAAAAACTTTTCTTTGCGCTGTTGTTATAGGTATAAATATAAGATCGTCCTGATCGTGTCCCATACCGCTTGAGCCTTTTGCTTTTAACAAACCTACCACTTTAAACGGGACATTTCCAATACGAATAGTTTTTCCTATAGGATCGACATCCCCGAACAGTTCTGTTGAGACCGTTTGACCTAAAATTGCAACTTTTGTACTGTTTTTATTATCTTCAGGTAAAAAACCTCTCCCTGATTCTATTTCATAATTTCTGATAAAAAAGTACGGCTGAGTTGTACCACCAATTGAAGTAGACCAGTTTTGATTTCCATATGTAACCTGCTGGGTTTCCGAAGAATATGGCGCAAGTGCTAAAACCCCTCGAGCTTTCTTTGAAATAGCCTCGGCATCTTTAAGCGTAAGCGTCGGACGGGTCCCCATACCCATTCTTACCCCTCCGGATTTTGCAGAAGCAGAACGAACCATAAGAAGATTACTTCCCATAGATTCCATATCTTTTGCAATTTTTTTACTGGCACCTGTACCAACTGCTAGCATAATAATCACAGCACTCACCCCGATAATAATACCCAGACTGGTAAGCATTGACCTCATTTTATTTATTTTCAGCGAAACTGTCGCCATTTTCAGTATTGATTTAAAATCGAGCATTTTAACACCTCTTATCATTCCCCCTCAAAAGATGAGGGTAAAGGACTTATGTTTCTCTTGTTCTATGCACAAGCCACTTTTCTTTTGGTTCATCCAGAACTATGTTGCCATCTTTAAACTTAACAACACGTTTGGTATATTCTGCAATATCAGGTTCATGAGTAACCAGTACAATAGTTTTACCCATTTCTTCATTTAGCCGAACAAAAAAATTCATAACCTCTATACTTGTTTTAGTGTCAAGATTTCCGGTAGGTTCATCCGCAAGAATTAACGGCGCATCATTAACAAGAGCCCGTGCAATTGCAACCCTTTGCTGCTGCCCGCCTGACATTTGATTTGGCATATGAGCTTCACGATTTTCAAGCCCAACAATTTTTAATGCCCATTTACCTCGCTCAATACGTTCATCTTCAGGCACACCCTTGTAAATCATTGGAAGCATTACATTATCTATAGCCGAAGTTCTTGAAATTAAATTAAAACCTTGAAAAACAAACCCCATTTTTTCACAGCGAACTCTAGCCAGACTGTTACTGTCAAGATTAAGCATATCTTCTCCGTCCAGAAAATAAGAACCTGAATTAGGTTTATCAAGAGTGCCAAGCATATTCATAAAGGTGGATTTACCGGAACCTGAAGTTCCCATAATAGCTACAAACTCACCTTTTTTTACAGTCAATGAAACGTCGTTTAATGCATTAAACGAATCTTCACCTGTTTGGTAAGTTTTTATAGCGTTTTTTACTTCGATTAAATCCATAATTATAATCCTGTTTTTTGAGAAAGCCTAAAGTGGTCAATCATTTGTTGAACTGAGGATAGTTCTTTGTAAAACTTTTCTACATCAGAGTTACTTGAAAGCGGTTTGAATAGACTTCCAAGTTCAAATAAGTCTTTGCGTGTCGAAATTGCAAACATTATTTGGTCATCAAAAAACGAACATTTAATTTTTTGAGTTCCAAAGGCTGTTCTAAGGTTTTGTAATCTGTCCATAAACGCAGGAGATAAAAGATAACGTGCTTCTACCTGGTTTTTTGTGTATACATTAAATTGTTTTTCAAATAAAGCGGATTCCAGTTTAACATCCTGCATTTTCTTTTTTTGAACATGATATACATATAAAAAAATTGATATAATCGATAATGGAAGCGCAAAATATAGAATAAAAGATATTAAATTAGTTATTATGAAACTACTACTAAAGATTTCAGGTAAAATTCCGCTCGCAGGGATTATGAATTTGAAAAAAACAATAACAGAAAAGACAAATGGTAATAATATTCCAGGAATAATAAGCAAGCTTATTTGAAATTTTATCACTGCAGGATAATTTCTTATATTAGCATCTCCTTTGGAGGTAACAAGAGTTTCAGCCTCAATTTTTTTATTTGATTTAAAAGAAACAATTACACCTTCAAATATGGTAAATGATTTTTTTCTACCTCTTGAAATTAACGTTGCTTCTGCAATTGTGTAGTCCACATCATGATGTTTTCCCTGAATTACATCGTCAAATTCAAGACTATTAAATCTTGAAAATAAATTACTCTTAACAAGTTCTTCTTCAGAAAATTCTGTACATTTAATTGTATCTAAATTGAAAGTTTTTAGAATATTTTTTTGGCATTGTTGTTTCAAAAATTGTTTAAATTCTTTGTTTGCAGCAAATATATTAGCAAAAAAGAATATTGGTGCAAAAAGCATTGATAGTCCGCATATTAATATGAAAAAACCTATATCTTTTGAAATAAAGAATAAACATCCTTTATAGCTTATATATGTTATAGCAAGTGTTATAATTTCAGTAATTATGAAATTAGATAATCTTTTTCTACGTTCTTCTTCATAATTAGTAAGTTTGATTGTGATTTGATTTATAAATTCACGTTCTTTTTGAGATATCATAACTAATTCCTTTCTATTTTATCTGAACATTCCAGGAGGGCCCCCGCGTCTGCTGCCCGATTGGGAATTATTCATTTGTTTTGCACTTTTTCCGCCGGTTGAACCTATAATAACTTCATCTCCAAGCTTTACTCGTTTTGAAATTATTTCGACATTAGAATCATCACTTGCACCTTGTTTTATATCAACCCTTAACGGTTTTCCGTTATCAAGAATCCAGATGCCCTGATGTTTATATTTTTGACCGGTCGTTTCCGGTGTAAACTTTAAGGCAACAGTAGGGGCACACATAACATCTTTATTCCTGCTTGTGATTATTGAAACATTTGCGGTCATTCCCGGTTTTAGTTTCAGGTCATCGTTATTTACACTGACGATGACGGTATATGTTACAACATTTGATGTTACAGTAGAGTCAAGTCTTACCTGCGTAACTTTACCATAAAAAGTTGTATCGGGATATCCGTCAAGATTATATTCAACATCTTGTCCCTCTTTGACTTTACCAATATCAGCCTCGGAAACATTAACTTCGATTTGCATTTTTGTTAAATCCTGCGCTATAGTAAAAAGTTCAGGAGCTTGAAAACTGGCAGCGACCGGCTGCCCCACATCGATATCTCGAGAAATAATTGTTCCATCAACAGGGGCAATAATCCTGGTATAGCCCAAATTCGTCATAGCAGTATTATAATTTGCTCGAGCTTGTCTTATAGAAGCTCTTTGTGCTCCTATTGATGCTTTTTTTGCAAGATAATCACTTTCAGCCTGGTCAAGCTCACTTCTGGCGATAAAATTTTTTTCATAGAGATTTTTATATCTATTATATGTTTTTTGAGCCATAACCATTTCCGCATTTAATTTAGCAAGGTTAGCTTCTGCATTATTTATCTGAGCCCTGTTTTGATCAACTGATGCCTGAAAATTTGCAGGGTCAATTTGAGCTAAAAGCTGACCTTTTTTTACTTCCGAGTTGTAATCAACATAAATTTCTTTCATCAGCCCTGATACCGTAGAACCAACACTAACAGTATTTACAGGATTTATGGTACCTGACGCCTCCACAACCTGAGTAATAGTGCATTTTTCTAACTTACAGGTTTCATAATGAACTTGATTTGATTTTACATGAGCAAAAAATCCAATTCCTAAAATTAAAGCCATTCCAAGCGGAATTATTACTCTTTTTTTGGCAAATTTAATTATAATATCATTTAATTGCATATTATTTATCCTCTAAAGTAACAGTAACTTTTTGCGGCATTGCTATAACACTTTCAAGATTTGCACGTGCCACATTATATTTATATATAGTTTCAATATAAGAAACCTGAGCATTATTATAGTTAACCTTTGCATCCTGCAATTGAATATAATCGCCCAGACCAACATAATATCTTCCTTCGGCAAGTTCATAATTTTCAAGAGTCTGACGAACTTTAACTGAAAGTAAAGGAATTTGTTTTTCCAGCTGCACCATATTTATATATGCATTTTGCACTTCAAAATAAATATCCTGATTTAATTGATTTAAAGAATTTTCTGCAATATCAACCTGATATTTTGCAGCATCGACCTGATATTTTTGGTTCATTATATTTAGCGAACTTGATAAATTAACACCAACATTAAATGAACTTGTTGAATTAGTATCTCTCCAGCCATAACCAGCATTAGCAGACAATGCAGGATAATAAAGTCTTTTCGTATATAATAAATTTGCCTTAACTGCATCAAGTGTTGAGTTATAAGCTTTTAAATCTGCCCTGTTTTCATAAGCCATTTTTATACAATCTTCGAAAGTATAAGGGAATTCGCTTACTTCATAGTTTGTCAAATACTCCAATTTTTCAACTGCAGTAGAAAGTTTTGCATCTTTCACATTAACCGGTAATTTGTTAATTTCTTTATCATCTGGCTTTGTTATTTGAGTCAAATCCACCGGGGCAAGATTATTTTGCACATTAAATCCCTCGGTCCCCTCAATTGAATATAAAGGTGCCCTTGAAACATACATTGAATTATTTAAATTTACAAGTGCATTTTTATAAGTTTTTTCGGATTCAACAAGAGAAATTTTGGAGTCACTCAAAGTAACTTCCGCATTAACCAAATCTATTTTAGATTTCAAACCCTCTTCAAAATAGGCCTTGGTTCTAAGATAATTTCGTTCATTTATATCTACGTATGCTTTATTTATAAACATTGTTGCCCTGGCTGCAAGAACCTCGAAATACCTCTGCTTTACGAGAAATGTTGTTTCTCGAACTGAATTATAAAACATATACTCATCTGCTATCATATAAAATTTTTGCATTTTTATATGAGCATTTGTTCGTCCAAAATTCCACAGCAACTGATTTAATGTTGCTTCAACAGAATAAGTATTTGTATTCATTGTATATCTGTTTGTACTTGTATCATTAAATTTATACCCCGTACCAACCCCTAAAGTCGGAAAAAATTCAGAACGGGCAATGCCTACATTTGACTTTGAAAGTCCGTAATTGTATCTGGCATTTCTAATTGCAGGATTGTTATTAAGTGCGATAGATATACAATCGTTTAAAGTTAAGACAGCCCCTTTTTCAATTTTTATATCTTCTATAGCTGCAACCTTACACGGTACAAAAATAATTATTAAACATATTAATACGATTATTTTTTTCAGCATTAATTTGCTAAATCCTCTTAGTATACATGTATACTAACGATTACATCATATATTTGTTCATATGCAATCATATAAAAGAGGGAATATAAGTATGGGTAAAATTGATAAATATGGTAATTGACAAAATTGTACAGTTAAAAACTAAAAATATAAGAAAAATTTAAATAACAATCTACCCAAGAGATTATTGCAAAAAACTCAAATTCTTTGTAATAATATGATATAAACATAATAAAGGAGATTTACTTATGAATAAAAAATCTATTATTACAATTCTTGCAATTTTAATTATTCCGGTTATCGCATTTTTCGGATTAACATTTAATAAAGACAACGCAAGTGTTGCAAGAGCAGAAGGGAAACCTGAAGTTATTAAATTTACATCCACAATGTGCCTTGAATGTAAAGAAGTAAATAAAGTATTCAAAGAATTATTGCCAAAATATCAGGATAAATTTAATTACACAGAAATTATTGTTGACAACCGTAATGATATGAATAATGCGTTGATAAAAAAATATCATGTACAGCTTGTACCTACAATTATTATGATAAACTCTGACGGGACACAATATAAAAGAATCGAATCATCACTTCCTGTAGAACAAATGGAACAATATATTAAAGGGTTAAAATAATGGACAATTTAACACAGCTTTTTTCTACGCAAAGCAGTATATATATATTATTTGGTGCCGCATTTTTAGGAGGACTAATTTCATCAATATCTCCGTGCTCGCTTTCTATGCTTCCGCTAATTATCGGATATATAGGCGGTTACTCTGATGAAAAGCCATTAAAAACCCTTATACAAATGATTTTCTTCGTAATTGGCACAGGAATTGTATTTTCTGTAATAGGAGCAATCTGTGCAATTACAGGCAAAATTTTTATCGGGAATCCTTATTTTGCACTTGTTGTAGCATCCATCATTATGATTATGGGTCTTAAAATTCTCGGGGTGATAGATTTTGACCTGCCGCCAATTATTAAAGAGGTTCCTAAAAATAATGTTAATAATGAATTCTTATACCCGCTTATACTAGGTGCAATTTTTGCTCTAATCGGCACACCTTGTTCAACACCAATATTAGCAAGTATAATGGCATTTGCATCTATTTCTGCAAAAATAAGTTCTGCGGTTATAATGCTATTCTTATTTTCTATAGGACAAGGACTAATCCTTATTATTGCAGGGTTTCTAACATCAAAAATTAAAACTAATGAAAAATTTTACAATTTATCTGAAAAAATAATGAAAGTTAGCGGTTTACTATTGCTACTGGTTTCATTATATATTTTTTATAAGATTTTCGGTGCAATCCTTGTAAAATAACCTTTAATGTTGTATCATAATATCGTAAAATATACATTCCAAATAATTTCATTTGGAATGTATATAAATTAATAAAAACTTTTTACCGGATATTATGGAGAAAATATAAATGAAAACATTTGAAGGGCAATTAATCACAACTAATGAAGATAAATTTTGCATAATTATAGCAAGATTTAATGACTTTATAGGCTCAAAATTATTAGAAGGCGCAGTTGATGAATTAAAAAGACATGGAGCTAATCCTGACAATATAGATATAGTAAAAGTTCCTGGAGCCTTTGAAATTCCGGTTGTTGCACTAAAATGTGCTCAATCTAAAAAATATAATGCAATTATTACTCTTGGTGCAGTAATAAAAGGTTCTACTCCTCACTTTGATTATGTTTCTGCAGAAGTTTCAAAAGGGGTAGCTCAAGTTAGTTTACAAACTGGAGTTCCTGTTATTTTCGGAGTATTAACAACGGATAACATAGAACAGGCAATAGAAAGAGCCGGCACAAAATCAGGTAACAAAGGTGCTGACGCTGCTAAAACTGCAATTGAAATGGCAAATTTGGTTAAATTAGTGTAGCCCAAAATATAGTATACTGCTATAATTTTGGAAAAGGAGTTGGATATGACAGAAGCAATCACAGAATACAGAAATGAAAATACAAAAGATATTGACCTGCTGTCAACGATAGATATGGTTCGCAAAATGAATGAAGAAGACCAGATTGTTGCAAAAGTTGTTGGAGATGAAGCTGCAAATATCGCAACAGGTATTGATATCATTGCAAAAGCTTTTTTAAAAGGTGGCAGATTGTTTTATTTCGGAGCAGGAACTTCCGGCAGATTAGGAATATTAGATGCTTCTGAATGTCCTCCAACATTTAGCGTTGAACCAACAATGGTACAGGGTATAATTGCAGGTGGTCAAAAAGCTATACTTCATGCTGCAGAAGGAGCTGAAGACAGTTTTGACGCTGGGAAAAAAGATGCAAATGTTTTAAATGATAAAGATGTTTGTGTTGTTGTTTCTGCAAGCGGAAATCCAAAATATTTATTGGGAGTTCTGGAAAGAGCAGACGAAGTTGGAGCTGCGACAATTGCTGTTACTTGTAACTCTAGAGGGCATATTGCAGAAGAAGCAGGTCATGTAATATGCGCAGAAGTGGGACCCGAAGTTATCGCAGGCTCAAGCAGACTGAAAGCTGGAACAGCTCAAAAAATGATTTTAAATATGCTTTCAACAGGAGCAATGATTAAAATTGGAAAAACTTATGAAAACTTTATGATTGACTTGAAAGCTGTTAACGAAAAATTAAAAGACAGAGCGATAAGAATTGTTTCTCAAATTGCAAACGTCACAAAAAGCGAAGCTCTTGCTGCACTTTTAAAATGCGATTGGGAAATAAAGACCTCTGTAGTTATGATAAACTTAAAAACAGATGCTGAAAATGCAAGATTAGAATTAAAAAAACACGGCGGAGTTTTGAGAAAAATTATAAATTCCGAACCTGTTGCGTAGGAGGAAATAGGACAATGAAATTAACAGTTCTTGGAGCAGGATGCTGGGGTCTAACTTTAGCCTGGCTTTTGACAGATAATTTTGAAGAAATAACAGTTTGGGGAAGAGAACAAGATCTATCTCAAGATTTGAAAGAAAACAAACATTGTTCTAAACCATTAGAAGTTCAACTGGATAAAAAAGTTGAAATAACATCAGATTTAGCAGTTGCAATTAAAGATTCAGATATTATTTTATCTGTTGTTGCAACATCAGGAACCCGTGATGTTTGCGAACACCTTAAAACAGCAGGGATAAAACCCGAACAAATTCTTGTTAATGCATCAAAAGGTATTGAATTACCGTCGTTGATGAGAATGTCAGAAGTAATAAAAGATGTTTTACCTGAACAAAAACTGGTAATTCTTTCAGGACCAACTCTCGCCAAAGAAGTTCTTCAAGGCAAACCAACAGCAGCTTGTGTAGCCTGTGAAGATATAAAAACAGCTCAATTTGTACAAAAGGCGTGCAACGTTCCGAATAAATTCCGACTTTACACAAACACAGACGTTATCGGAGTAGAACTTGGCGGAAGTTTGAAAAACGTTATCGCAATTGCTTCAGGTTTTGCGCATACAATGGGGCTGGGAGACAATTGTTCAGGCTCATTGTTAACAAGAGGTATGGCTGAAATTGTACGTGTCAGTATCCAACTTGGTGCAAATCCGTCAACTCTATACGGATTATCAGGAATGGGCGATTTAATTGCAACCTGTTCTTCTCCGATGTCAAGAAATTATACGGTTGGTTCAATGCTTGCTAAAGGCAAAAAAATTAATGATATTTTAGCTGAATTAGGTTCTGTTGCAGAAGGGGTTAAAACTTCAAAGGCAATTTGCGAATTGGCAAAAAAGCTTGATATTGAAGTTCCTGTATCAAATGCAATTTACGAAGCCGTTTATACAGATATAACACCTGAAGAGCTTCTATCTAAACTAATGAACAGAAAACTTAAAGAAGAAGAAAGATACGTATAATGAAATTTGCAGTAAGATATTTAAAAAATACATATTACCCGTTAAATGTACCTGAAAACGTAAAATTAGAAGACGGGCAAATGGTTATTGTAAGAACGGAAAAAGGCGAAGAAGCTCTAAAAGTTTTTCTGGTAAATTCAGAGGTAGAAAAACTATGGGCAAAAGCAAAAAATAAACCTGAGCCTCTTCCACTAATTCGAACACTAACTCAACGTGACTTACAAACATTGGAAGAGATAAAAAAAGAAGAAGTTGAAGCATTTTTTAAATGTCAGGCACTTGTAAAACAGCACAAACTGGGAATGAATCTTGTTCAATGTCGCATAACTTTTGACAGACGTAAAATTACATTTTACTATACAGCTCCGGAAAGGGTTGATTTTCGAGCGCTATTAAAAGATTTAACCCAAACATTTACTCGCGTAAGAATTGATTTACGACATATCGGAGTTCGTGATGAAACCTCAATACTTGAGGGAGTTGGAATTTGCGGACAACCTTTCTGTTGTTCAAGTTTCTTGAGGAAATTCGCAACAATCAATGTTAAACTTGCAAAAGATCAAGGTATGCCGATTGCTCCAGGAAAGATTTCAGGAACCTGCGGAAGACTCTTATGCTGCTTAACATACGAATACTCAAACTACATTGACGCTGCAAAAGGAATGCCTCCAATCGGGTCTTCTGTTATGACAACTGAAGGATTGGGAAAAGTATGTTATCTTCAATTTATGAGCGGGAAAGTTGCTGTAAAAATGGAAGACGGCAAAACCAAAGAATTTGATAAAACAGATATTGAAATGGTTGATGCGGATGTCAATGTTGAAATTGATGTACCAACTATAAATAATTACGCAGATGAAGACAGTCAGAATATAGATATAAAACAACTCGAAGATGACAGAAACAGCTCAACCGGTAATATCTAACGGAGTTCTACAATTCAAATTTTTCTTATTTATTTCTTATTAAAAAATCATACCAATAGCTGCCGTTACCTGTTGGACTTTGGTCAGATAATGCAAAATAGGCACAAGCATGTTGCACGCTACCTTGCTTTTTATTACAAAATTTAGCAATTTCACGTGGCTCAGTTTGGTTAGAAGCAAGTCTATTCCATTCTCGCCCAGTATAAGGAATTACAGCATTTTCTTCTGTAAAAACAAATACAAATCTATCATATCCCCAGCGATTTGGTCTATCAATACCATTAATATCAACACAAATCTTAGGTCCATAAGGTAACGCGGATGCATAAGCTGTTGAGGTATCATCCATAGAATACAAACGACCTACTGAGTCCATATAAACAACAGAGATATCACATGGATAGGAGTTTACTTCTATTCCATTGAGATTTAAATTTTTTATATTATGAAGCTTATCAAAACTACTCCATACAGAATTACTAGCCTTTGTAAAACCTTTATAATAAGACATAAACTTGTTAAGTAACGCATTACTATCCCAATTTGAGCTAGTAGTATCGACTCCGGCTTTTATTAAAACATCGTAGTCATGCACCGGAATATCTGTATCTGCGTAAAAAGCTCTAGTTGCTTGGTTTAGTTCTGCATAAGTCTTTTTAAATTGAGACTGAAGTTTTTTATGCGTAATCCGCGCGGCAACAGTTGGAATTGTCATCGCTGCAACTATTCCAATAATACCAAGAGTGATTAAAACTTCTGCTAACGTAAAACCTCGTCCTGTAGCCATAAAATCTCCTATCTTATTAAAGATAATACTGAATATATTCAGCATTACACGTAATATATCATGTATAATAACAAAAATCAATATACTAAAATATCTATTATGGATATGACCTATTATTATAAAGAACTTGCAAAAAATATGAGAATTGAAAGAGCAAGATTAGATATTTCTCAATTAAAACTGGCAGAAATGGCAGACATCTCACTAGATACAGTAAATTTAATAGAACGAGGTGCCGGAAATCCAAAACTTTGTACAATAATAGCGATTGCTAAAGCTCTCAATGTGGACTTAAATACCCTTATTAAACTCTAAAAACTAAAATATAAAAAAAGATGGACAAATATTAAAATATTTGTCCATCTTTACTTATTTAAAATTAAATTAATTATTCATATTTTCATTATCTTCAAAAGATTGATTATTATTTTCAGTTTCGGAATTTTCTTCATCTTCATGAGAATTCTCATCAGCTTCTGTAATCTCAAATTCAGAAGCATTTTCTTCGGTAGCATCATCTTCTGATTTATTCTCGTCTTCTTCCGAAATTTCTACTTCTGACTCAGAACTATTTTCTTCATTTTCAGAATCAGATTCCTCGGAATTTTCTTCAGCTTCTTTTTCATCTTCAGCTTTTAAAGCTTCTTCAATTTCTGCCTCATCTTTAGCTCTAATTACAGGTATAGAAAGCATCAATGCCATTTGATCACCCTCTTGATCAAAATTAAGCTCAAGTGCATCTTTATCCATTTCAACATATCTTGAAAGAAGTTCAACAAGCTCACGTCTCATGCGCTGTAACAATTCTGGAGTAAGATTAGTTCTATCTTGCATCAAAACAACACGAAGCCTGTTACAAGCAACATCTTTAGCATTTTCTTTTTCTGTTTCAGTTTGTCTAAACAAACTCAAAACTTTATTACATAACTCTTTTAAAATATTATCACTCATTTTACTTCTCCTTACCTATCAGGTTTGAGAAGAATTTTTTCACCTTAAACAGAACACTTGTTTCTTCTTCAAGATTCAAAAACGGAACTTCTTCGCCCATTATACGTTGTGCAACATTTCTATAAGCTTTTCCCGCAAGTGAATTTTCATCATTAACAATAGGTTCCCCTTTGTTAGTAGAAGTTATAATTCCGGTATCTTCAGGGATTATACCGATTAAATCTGCAGAAAGGATTTCAACAACATCCTCAACACTCATCATGTCATTTGATTTAATCAAATTAGGTCTAACTCTGTTAAGAAGCAATTTATAGGAAGTAATCTCTTCTTTAGCTTCCAATAGACCTATAATTCTGTCAGCATCACGCACAGCAGACATTTCAGGAGTGGTAACAACTATAGCTTCTGTTGCACCGGCTACTGCATTTTGGAATCCTTGTTCAATACCAGCAGGACAATCAACTAAAATAAAATCGAAATCTTTTTTCAAATTTTCACAAATATCTTTTAATTGCTCTTCAGTAACAGCTGTTTTATCTCTTGTTTGAGCTGCAGCCAGCAAGCATAAGTTAGGATTTTTCTTATCTTTAACAAGAGCTTGCTTCAATTTACAGCGTTTTTCAACAACATCAACAATTGTATAAACAATTCTATTTTCCAAACCCAGCAGCAAATCAAGATTTCTTAATCCCAAATCTGTGTCAATCATAACAACTTTGTTGCCAGCTCTGGCTAGAGCTGTACCGATATTAGCGTTTGTAGTTGTTTTACCAACTCCGCCTTTTCCGGACGTAATAACTATTACTCTACCAGTCATTTATATCTCCTTAATTTTCTTCATGTATTTTTCTTATAACAATAGTACCTTTATATGTAAAAGCCTCTTCCGGAATATATTCACAAGACTTTTGAACATAAGGCAGATTGATTGTATCAGGTCTTCTTGCAAAAACTTCCCCGATACGAATCTGAACAGGATTTAATTTTAATGCTCTGATTCTTGCATAATTATTACCATCAGAACCAGCATGAGCAATTCCGCCAAGAATACCCCAAACTGTAATATCACCTTTTGCAATAATTTCAGCTCCAGGATTTACATCTCCAATAACAATAATATTGCCATCTGAAGATATGCTTTGACCTGAACGGACAGTTCTTCTTAAATAGAGTGTAGGAAGTTTTTCAGGCTCATTTTTCAATGCCACAACTTCTTCATCTTTTTCTTCTTTTCTCTCCTGAGCTTCTACTTTTTGAGCAATTTCTTCATTGTGAGAAACAATTGGAGATATCTCTTTTTCATCTGTAGAATTTGAATTATTTTCAGAATTTGAATCTTTTTTATCTGATTCAGAATCCAAAGTTTCCTCAGAAATTTTAGATGATGAATCTTCTCCAAAAATATTATCTAAAGCATTTACAACTTCTTCTGTCGGCTCTTTTGTTTCGAAAGTAGGAGCCTCAACAGCATTTGTAAATTCAGAAATTTTTATATCAAGAGCAGTTGCAGACTCAAGTGTCACTGTAGAACTTGTACTGATAAATGCAAGCTGTGATTCCATAAGTTCTACCAGAGCTTTTATACTTGTAAGCTCATTCTGAGATAAATCCACAGCCCCCAATTTTAAACAAATATGTTTACCTTTAGAATCAGGCATTTCCAAAACCCTTGAAAGTTCATAAATAATTTCAGAGGTTTTCTTCGTATTGGTTAAATCAACGATAAAACCATTTTCTATATATCCCTTATCCATTTTTCCCTTTCCAAAATTCGGTTACATGGATAACGTACACGAAACAATTTAAGACTTCAAGAAATTATGTAGTTTTTGTAATTAAATATTACAGCACTAAGCTAAAAAGGTATTATCGCTCACATATTTATTTCTAACACGATTGTCAAGCTCTAACATTGTGATATTACCATCTTTATTAGTATCTAACCCACGGTTAGCTCCGTAGTAGTTTTCACCGGATGATGTCAAAACTTCTCTATGCGCACGTGCTGGTAAAAAGACTAAAGCATAGAGCTGACCACCTGACAATTTATCATTTTGCGCAAATCCAGCTGTTTTCTTAGCACGTTGTAAATACTTTTCAACATAATCAAGCTGTTCAACAGGAGACATTGCAGCAAGTGCAGAAGTTGTAGTTCCTAAAGATTTTGCAGTAGATTCCATAAATTGAATTAAGCCTGTTGCGGAACTATTTGGATTTTTTGCTTTCGCATTTATTCCTGACTCAGAATTCATAACCCCAAGCAAATCACGATAATTACAATTCAATCGTTTTGCAATCTCTTTTACTTTATTCAAAAAAGCTGGTCCATACTCGTCTTTATTTTTATTTAAATTCGCACCTTGAGGCTCTCTGTCAGTTGAAACTGAAACAGATGAACTTACAGATGCATTTACAGATGGCATAAAATTCATAAGCCCAAATGGATTAATACCTCCCATTCCGCCAGTATATTGGAAAGTATTTAAATACCCGAAAGGATTAACAAAAGGCATCTGAATGTACGGCATATATGGGACATTAAATATTGAACCTGCAAAAGGATTGCAAAACCCGGGCATTGCAGTTGCACCTGCAAGTCCTAAAAAGAAATTTGCACGAGGATTCATTGCCATACAACCCATTGAAAATGGATTTGAATAAATATTGAAATTATGTGATGAAATAAAAAACATTTTTGTCCCCAGTTTAAATAATATTCCCCGTACTTATATAAAGGTAAAAAGTATATATTAATTGCATAAACATTTGCTATTTGTTAACAAATATTAAAAATTTTA
>ERZ780223.1031-NODE-1031-length-29087-cov-11.163991_pt1 | contig 29087 bp, 30 predicted proteins | sample MGYA00511016_ERZ780223 | MGnify/ENA primary metagenome ERZ780223 (study PRJEB29588, sample SAMEA2159032) | human gut metagenome | biome: human gut; feature: human-associated habitat; material: faeces | place: Denmark | collected 2008/2010 ... | reverse complement strand
TAGCGCAGCTCAATGAACTGTCATCCATGACCGAAGGGATAGACATCTATGACGATACCGGGTGTGTTGACACTGATTTTTTGATAGAAGCGATATCTTGCGTCAGTGCCTTCATGGACGCAAGCAACATAGTTGTTCAAAAAATATCTTCACTTTTAGCGCCAGACGCTTCAACGGACGAAAAGAAAAAACAGGCTGATGAAGGTAAGAAATGGAGCGTGGAAGAGATATTGAAACATTGTACTCATGAGGATGGTGTTCTCAAACTTCCTCAAGTTCAATTCAATAAAAAATCTTATGCCGAAGCAAAAAAGTGGATAGAAGAAGCCGGCGGCTCATGGCAAGGTGGGAAGATACAGGGTTTCACATTCCCGTTTAATCCGGAGCGTGTGTTTTCCGTTTTGAAAGAGGGTAAACGGTGCAACCTACAGCGGGATTACCAGTTTTTTGAAACTCCGTCCGATGTTGCCGACTGGCTGGTTATGCTTGCCGGAGGGATACATGAGGATGATACGGTACTGGAGCCGAGTGCCGGCCGCGGTGCTCTCATTAAAGCCATTCATAGGGCTTGTCCTTCTGTAATGGTTGAATGTTATGAACTGATGCCGGAAAACAGAGAATTTCTTCACACCCTTAACAACGTAATATTGCTTGATGAAGACTTTACCAAAGACAGTGTAGGTAGTTATACTAAGATAATTGCAAATCCTCCGTTTTCCGATAATCAGGATATAGAGCATGTCAGGCTTATGTATGAACGCTTGGAACAAGGTGGAACCCTTGCAGCAATAACCAGCCAACACTGGAGATTCGCTTCGGAAAAGAGATGTATTGATTTTCGCAACTGGCTGAAAGAAGTACATGGAGAAGTGTTTGAAATCAGCGCAGGCGAGTTTAAAGAGAGTGGCACATCTATTAGTACAATGGCGGTAGTTATAAAGAAATAATTCAAAATAATTAAAAAATGAGTGAAACAAAAATCATATTAGATGCCTGTTGTGGCAGCCGTATGTTTTGGTTCGACAAGGAAAATCCTTGGACCTTGTTTGCTGACATTAGAGATGAAGAGCATACTCTTTGCGACGGTCGAAGTCTGAAAGTTCATCCGGATATTGTATCTGATTTTACCAATATGCCATTCCTAAATGAATCTTTTAAACTGGTAGTCTTTGACCCGCCCCATCTTTTAAATGTTGGTAAAGAAAGTTGGTTGGCCAAGAAGTATGGTAAACTTCCCGAAGATTGGCCAAGGGTGATAAAAAAAGGAATTGATGAATGCTTTCGAGTACTTGAAAATTACGGTGTTCTAATTTTCAAATGAAATGAAGACCAGATAACGGTTAAAGAAGTATTGAAAGCCATCGGACGGCAGCCGTTGTTCGGCCACACCACCGGAAGGCATGGCAAAACTATGTGGATGTGTTTTATGAAACTACCAATTAACTAATAACCAATGAAAAAAAGAATAAGAAATAAAATGATGAATAATCCCGGAAGGTATAAGCTACATCAGTATTTGAAATATGCTCACCAATGGGCGGATACAGTCAGCTATAAATGCCGGTTATATTTGATATTGGATAATGGGAAAATAGTAAAAACCGATTAATAACAATAATTTGAAAGGAATATTTATGATAGAAATAGATTTGAATGATACCGTTAGTGTAGAGCTTACAGAATGGGGAGCCGCATATCTTAATGCAACGAATATATTTAAGGAAATAACCACTACACAGAAATGGCATTATAAGACTGACTATAAAGCAGGTGATGTTTACAAAAGCCAGCTTTGGGAGTTGATATTGGAGTTCAAAGATGGGATTAGATTTGATAAAGAGAAGGCTTTTAATAAATTGAAAAAAGTAGAATTAACTAATAACTGAACAGCAATGAGTGAAACAATACAATTATCTCCTGGTCTTGTAGCTGCCTATAAGGAACTATTGACCAACCCAAAGAAAAATGGATTTTCTTTCCGTCCGATAACCGAATGTTTCAGAGAAATCGAAACGGTAACTCCAAAGCATGAATTATTTAATGTGTACATTGAATATCTGCAAAAGCCATTGCCCAAAGTAATATTCTACATTATCATGGATGAACTTTATGGTAACTTGACAGGACGGGCTATGGATGCGGAAGGTAAATCGGGGTATTTAGGGTACAAACTTGAATTTATAAAAGATAAATAATGAACAAGTCAAAAGAATATATTAAAAGTGAGAGTTTTGTGGTAGTCAATCCCGACTACCCGGTTATCGCAAAAGAAAATGCTCTTAAAGCTCTTGCAATGGCAGAGGAAGAAATGAAACGGAAAGCCATCGAAGTTCTTTCCTCTGTTTTGGATAACTGGGTGCATGGTGGTGACGCAGACTGTATCATTGCGGAGTTTGAGGAAAGATTAAATATCGGATAAAAACAGAACGGGCGCCCTGCGGCATACAATAATATGCGGGGGCGCCCGTTGTCAATGAGAAGCTATCGTGTTTCTTTCCGCAGTCTTTCCCTGACCTGCCGCTCCGTGAATCCGAATGCCGCGGCGAACTGTTTGAATTTCTCCTTCTGCCCGGAGGGGAGAAGGGAGTACAGGCTTGAGAACGGCGTGCCGCCTTCCAGCGCTTTCCTGATTTCTTTCTTTTTCATATAAGTTCCTTTATCTGTTTCTTACAACATTCACAATCACACAGCAGCAACCTGGCCTTGTCGAACATCTTCTGTCCTATATTGCCGGACAGGTAGCATATCTCCTCGCCCCACGGGTCGATCCCCAGTGCCTTTGCCATGTGCGCTTCCAGGTGCTTCCTCTCATGGTCATAGGAGTTCTGGAACTCGGCGGGTGACGATGTGATCCCTATCACCATGACCGTCTGCCTTGTGCCGTAGTTGGAATAGGTGAGTCCGGTGTCCGGTTTGCCGGAGGACAGGTTCCTGTACGCCGTTTCCAGATCATCCCCGCGGCAGCCTATGTCATAGAGCCTGCCAATGATCTCGTCGGTGTAGTAACAGTCCACGGCATAGTAGACCGCCACCTTCCAGCCGTATTCCTCTATGTCAAACCGCTGGCGGATCATAACATCTCGTCCCATTCCACCGGTTCCCCGGCCCTTGTCATTTTTGCATACCACATGCACATGACCATGCCTTCCGGAGCGTCATAGTCATCTATGATATCCTTGACGTAAAGCGCCAGATGGGGCTCGTCGGCGATGGAGGACTTGAAACAGTCCGCCTTTGCCTGGTTGGCCACGTATACATAGTCATATAATGTGTTGTTCTCCACCCTGACCCCGTTCTTGGCCAGAAGTTCGTCCACCTTGTCCTTGGTCATGGGTTCGATCTTCTCGCTTTTTCCGGTTGCCGGGTTCATCCTGCGCATGAGCGACACGGCGAAGTCGCACAGCTTTTTGTTGAAGTGCCAGCCATTGTGCCGGAGGTACGCCGTCAGCTCCTTTGGCCGGTCATCGTATATGTCCAGAGGTTCCTTTGTCCTGTTCATAGTCTTCTTGTTAGCCGGGACGGGGGAATCCCCCGTCCCGGCGGGTTAAACTAACGGTATCTTGAATAGCGTCCTGTTCCGGGCACTCCGCGGCGCTGGCCCATCGAGCCGCCGCCATAACGGTTCCCGTATCCTCCGCCGTATCCGCCACGGTTTCCATAACCGCCACGTTGTCCCATGTCGTCATACTCGTCATAGTCATCGTAGCCGTCGTCGCGCTGTCCCATGCCGCTCCCTTCCGAGAGTTCCTCAATGCACTGCATGAGCTTGCCGCCATACTTGAGCATTTTTTCGGCATAATCGGACATTCTCTCGACCTTGCTGTCTTCTATCTCGATCATCATCATACTTGTTGTTTTTTAGAATTGTTCGTACTGGGCCTTTCCGCCGGTTTAAGCAGTTCGGCCATCATGGCCTTCAGCTCGGATATCTCCTCCCTGAGAGCCTTGTTTTCCGCCTCCTGTCTCTGCCTTTCGGCAAACTCGGGATTCAGTATCTCCATCATCTTGCCGCAGGCGTCCACTATGGCACGGTGGTGGTCTATGCTTCTGAGTATCTCCGCGGACCTGTTCCTCATGGCCGCCACCTCGGAGTTCATCGACTCCCTTGATCCGGATATGACCATGTTCCCGCCTCCGGGGAAATTCGCGTCGGCGATGTCCGCCCCCGCGGGTATCTTCTGGAACGTGACGGTCTGTTCGCCGACCTTGACGGTGATGTCCACCACCATCTTCATCGGCTGGCCGAACATCACCGGCTGTGTCCCGTCCGGGACCGGGTTGGATACTCCCGCAATGGCGCCGACCTCCACATAAGGCGTCCCGTCCTTATGGAGTATGTAAAACTGGCTGTTGACTCTTAAATTCTGGAAAGGCATAATTGTTTCTCTTTAAATGGAGGGATTCCTCCCTCCTTGTTCTTAAACTACTCCGGTCATTATCTGCAGGGTGTTTGTCGTCCTGTCGAACCAGAACTCGAACACTCCCGTACCGGGGATGTCGGCCGCCGTCAGCGCTTCCCCGTTGTACTTGGTCACGGCCTGTGTCACCCCGTTTGTCTCGAACAGGACCGGCAGCGTCCCGGTTGTCCCTGTGGGGACGGCCTGCGCCAGGTCAATGTAGATGGTCCCCCTGTACCATGCGTTCACAAAGGCATGGTTGGGAAAGGAGAACACCACATTGTCGGTATTGACCGTTACTCCCGAGGTTGATATGGCCGCAGAACCCCTGCGGTTTACAAATTGGAAAGGATATACTGCCATAATAGCCTCCTTCCTCAATTAACCCCAAAAGCCATTACCGGCGGCGTAAGGATTGAAGCCGTATCCAAGACCATATTGGGCCGCCACACAGGTGGGGATTCCCACAACCGGGCTGTACGGCACCTTGGCCACTTCGGGCTGGTTGCACTCAATCTTCGCCAGACGGGCGCTCAGATCACCCAGCGCGGCGTTGACAGGCGCGATGGTCTGTGCGGACACCTGTGCGAAATACGCGTTCTGGTGCTCCTGCGAGAGCTGGTTGACGAGCGTGCTGTTCTTTTCGCGCAACGAGTCGATCTTGTCAAGCAGCGCCTGGTTCTGCATGGCGTCCAGCTTGCTGATGATGGCGTTGGTATTGGCCGTGCCGGCGTCACGCAATGCGAGCGTGTTCTGGTTGGCCGTGTTCACCAGTGCGTTTGTCTGGTTGCATACGGACAGCTGGTTCTCGTAGCCCATTTTGGTGATGTTCTCGTTTGTCTGGCAGCAGCACTGGCAGATCTGCGACTGGATGGCGTTGTTGCCCTGCATGATCGCGGTGACGATCTGGTTGGTGTTCATGCCCATCTGGTTGCCGATGTTGCATATCTGCATGCCAAGACCGTTTATGGCGGCCTGTACGGCGTCCGAGGAAGTGTTCAACGCGGTGGCCAGGCTTTGGATGTCGTATCCGTTGCGTTGTACGGCCTGCATGATCACGGCGGTGTTCGCGTCGTTCTGCACGAAGGGGACCACGCCGCCCTGTCCGTTGCCCATCATTCCGCCACGGGCGCCGCCGAAACCTCCCATGCCTCCCCATCCCATCAGGATGAACAGAAGCAGGATGGCGAACAGGTCGTCACCCCAGCCGTTGCCGTTACGGTTGTTGCCGTTTCCCATCAGCGCCAGGATGTTCGGATCCACACCGCGCTGTTGCATAAGCGCCGGAAGCATGGCCAGAATGCCGTTGGTGCCGCCTCCGGAGTTCCCGTTCTCGGGGAACACAAAAGTTCTTGATTCACTCATAGTTGTATTTGTATTTTGTAGTTCCGGTCACTAATCCGACCGTGGTGCAAACATACTCAACTACACGCGCTCCGTCGAGCGTCCTGTTCTGATGTGTTTCCTTATTTGTTCCAGATATATTCCGATCATCGGCGAGGTGATGTTCCGCGCCAGCAGGCGCCGTACTCCCCGCGCCGTGCGGTTGGTCATCCCCGCTATCTGGTCGGGATACAGGCCGGCTTCCGAGAGCAGCCTGACAAGCACATATCTGGCGTCCGTGGACTCCATGTCCCTGAAGTCACCCAGTATACGTTCCCTCGGCACTTCCGTTTCACGCTCGGTCAGGACGAGCAGGTTGAAGAAAATTTCGCTCTTGCACATGATTATTCAATTTTTATTATTACTTTTGTGCACCCCATCAAAGAAAAAGCACACGCATTTCAAGTCTAAGGATTTTAGCCCTCAGCGTTTGGAGTGCGTGTGCTTCTATGTTTTCTTGATGGGGATCGGAAAACGAGCGTTGAGGGCTTTTTTATTATTAACCCTCCCTTTGTTGCATATTTATTTCATAATCACTACCTTTGTCATACAGGTAAAAGTTTTTTCAAATTGTTCAAATGTTTCAGGGTATGAGGAAATCCAGGATAAACACTCCGGGAAGAAGTTATGTGTTCCGTGTTACGGATGTCGTGCGCATTTATGACGAGCACAGCCGCAGCGGCCTTTCGAACCGTGAGATATTCCGCCGTTACATCTGGCCCAAATACCGGATATGCGAACGTACCTTCTACAATATGATCAAGGCCAGCGCGGACGACCGTGTCATCGCCCGGCAGCGCGAGATGCAGATGACACTTTTCTAAAGTCTCTCAACCGCCCTGAACGTGTATTCCTCCACATCCTCCACCACCTCCGCATGATTATGGTTTGTATCGCTGGCTGTACGCCGGAACATGTCAAAGCAGACCTTCCCGTTGTCCCCCTTGAAATCATGCAGGCAGGCGCTGATCTCCTCCAGCAGGCTGAAACGTTCCAGGGACTGCTGCTGGTATCGGCTTCCCTTCCTTGACGAGCCTTTCCAGGGGGTCACGACATGCAGCCTGACTGTAACCGCCGCCTGCTGTACGGCACCCGAGAGCGTCGTCCATTTATACGGCATGAACTCAAGGAACACGGCGGGCATGTCGAAAGGCTCCTCCTCCTCGATGAAGTCGACCTGCTCGTTCCACAGGTCATAGGTCCTGACTGCCGGCACCCCTTGCCTGTCCGGCAGCTGTTCCAGGCGTTCCTGGAGCTGTAAATAGAAAAAACTTCTCATACTTTAATCGTTATCGTTGAACACTTTCTTCAAATTCTCCATGGCTATCTCATCCAGCAGTTTCTCCAGATCCGGATGGCGTCCGATGAACTGACGCCTGGGAATCATGATCCTGCTTCCTGTCTTCTTCAGCGCCATGGCCTTGTAGAACTCCGCATCCCGGGATATCTGCCGGTTTTTCCTGCCGTTCCGTGCCTTCCCGGCCTTTGTCCGGGCTATACGTCCAACGGCCTGCCTGTACTTTATCCAGAAATATCCTTTCATCCTGCGGGTGACGGTGATGCTTCCCCCCTCGTTGTGTATCTTCGCATACGGCACGGACGAGGTGATCTCCACCCCCTTGCCTCCTTCCATTATCCGGGAGCGTATGCTGCGTCTGAGGGTCCCGGACTGTACGAGCAGGCCTCTGGTTTCGTCCGTGCCACCCTTTCGCCTTTTCCATTTCTCGGTGAAGAAGGCCTCGCGCTTGAAATTCATGTCGAACTCCTCCTTCGCCTCCACCCTGATGTCATTCAGCGTAAGGCGGATGAAGCGGTTTATCCGTCCCCGCAGCTCCCTCATGGTCTTTTTGGAACCGTTGTCATCCATTGCCGCCTCCTTTCCCGGCCTGTTTCCGGATGATCCGGCAGGCCCTGCACAGTTCATTCCCGTCCCCCTTGCCGTCGCAGTCCGCACAGTCCTTGCGGGTGTACGGGTTATATGCCGGGAATGTGGTCATCCGTTTCCCCGGATTGAACCGCATCATCTCCTGGTACTTTCCCGATGTGGCCTGCGATCCGAGGTTCATGGCCTCCCTCTCGTCGCTTTCCGGATACTTCCCTTTGCGGACCTGTTCTGTCGTGCAGCGGCATCCGAACCCGTTGGGCGGGAGATACCAGTCCCAGAACCTGCTGGAGAGGGGAAGGGTGATCCCGTCCAGGGGACGGTGGCCCTTGCGGACCCTCTCGTCGCCGGCGGTACGGTACTGCAGGTTGTAATCCTCCCCGTCCTTCTCGAAATCCTTCCATTTCGCGGCCATCAGCGCCGATGACCTGGCAAAGTTCCACTCTGTTTTCAGATAGGCCCCGTTATAGGTGTCGTTGATTGTCTGGACGTCGTTTAAAAACCGTTCAAACGGTTTTAATCCGCCGTCTTCATCGAGCAGGGAGGGAAACGCCTCGTTCAGCTCGTGGAAGGTCTTTATTCCGCTGAAGACATAGTCGGACTCCTTCAGCCTTTGCACGCTCACCTCGTCCAGCGGCACCTCCCTGACGGAAAGGTCCACGGCATTGTCAAGCAGCGCGGCGGTCTTCTTGATGAATTCCCTGACCTCCTCGTCCTCCAGCATCTCCGGGCTGAACCCCTTCTGTCTGTACAGCCATGCCATGAGCGGCAGGAAGGCCTCCTCCACCTGCGAGGTGTCGGCCTGCCGTGTGTCGTTGTCGTCTTTTTCCAGGGCCAGCGTGCTGTTTCCGTACAGCAGCGCGGCCCTCTCATGCAGCCCCGCATAGTCGGCGGGGCCTAGTCGAAAAAAGGTTTTACCAGCTGCTCCTTCCTGTCCTTTCTTGTTATTACGGGAATCTGGTACTTGTTTACGATATATTTGGGGTCCACCTCGTAGTGGTTCATCACCATGGTCTCGTATGCCACCTGCTGCTCGGGCGTGTAGGTCACGCTGTCATCCCAGTCAAAACGGTACCCCTTGACCGGAAACCCGTGTTTTACCATGCGGGGGATCAGCTGCCAGTTCACCAGGTCCTTGATCATGTCGGCATCCTTGTTGATCAGGTTGTCCAGCATGTTCTCGTGAACCTTGGACTGTGAGAGCGACGCCCCGTTGTCCACGGTCATGGTCTGCGTGAGCACCGCCTTGCTTATCTCGCTGTTGCAGCGTTCTATGCGCCTGTCGTACACATTGTACGCGTCCCCCCGTGTGGATTCCTTGATGTCGATGGTCGTCCCTTCCGGGAACAGCCCGTATGACGCGGCCCCCATGTTCCTGAGCAGCCTTTCCAGCCTGTCGAATTCCTTGGGGTCACGGCTGGTGGTCGTTCCGATACGTAAGGGGATGCCGAATATCTCCCCGAACATGTCCCAGAAGCTGGACATGTTCTTTTTCGGGATGGTATGCAGGGCGCATTTGAGGTACAGCCCCAGGTCATGCGTGCCTCCGGCTTCCGTCACCCACCATGACACGGGTCCGTTGCGGTAGTCATACCCCGACTGCCATGTGTCGTTCTCGCTGGTGATGATCACCCCGTGTTCAGGCACGACATGGGTGCGCGGTATCAGGCTGACGCTGCTGAACACCGGCTTGTCCTCCACGGTGATGACGGGTCCCAGCTCGATGAGGGAGTTCCCGTAATATATGCTCTCAAGGCTGAGCCGCATCCACTGCTTGAACCACGGCGTTTCGAACAGCTCCCTGAGATCCTCGTTCTCGGCGCCTGACCTGTCGACGATCCTGAACCCCTTGTTCATGACGAACCCGGTACGCTGTTCCACGCATCCGGCAAGGTGCCCGTCCACATCCACGTCCGTATAGATGTTGTACAGCCGGTTCCGCCTGGGCTGCTCCACATTGATGGCCTGCTGCCATGCGTACCGCCATGACCTCAGGTCGTTGCGCGTGAGGTTCTCCGTCTGCAGCTGGAGGCTGACCGTGATGTCTCGGACCTTTTTCCGGTCCGCCCGGCGCGCAAGGTCCATATTGCCGATGCGCACCCCCTTGTCTCTTCCTTTTCCCATAATTACCAGATATAGTTGTTCCTGATCCCCTCACCTGTGCGGATCGGGTTGTAGTAGTCTTCCTGTCCGTCGGGCCCGGTGACGGTGGGGAGGTCAAGCATCACATCGGAGGCCTGCACCGCCTCCAGCCATTCCACCTGTTTGTCATACTGCGTGCTGTACTTCTCAAGGCTCATGCGGGCCGGCAGGCCCAGCGCCATCCTGTACAGCGCGATATCCGTCAGGCACCCCACCAGCGCCATGTTCCTTTCGTCCCCCTCTCTGGAGAATGCGGCATCCACGTCGTACCGTCCTCTCAAGTACCCGGCGGCAAAATCCATGGCGAACCTTTCGGCAAGCAGGCGGTTCTCCTCCTTGCTCTGCTGCACGATCTTCAGGGCTTCCTCCCCGATATTGATATAGTCCTGTTCCGTTATATACATAATGGTATGTTTTGTTTGATTGTCACCATCCTTCCTTGGGCGCCTGCCTCATTCCGATACGGGGCGGCATGGTATCCTGGCGCACCTGTTTCTGCAGCTTGTATATCGCCCCCTCGTCCGCGTCCGGGGAGTCGTCATGCGCCCGGCTTCCCTGCTCGAAGGAGAGCGTCTGGTCAATGGAGGTCCGCATGTCGGCGTCGTCCTTCAGCCTGATGTTGTACCAGACGAGCCCTCTTTCCCACAAGGGTGATATGGCCTCGATCCGTGCGAACTTGTCGGGTTTCTTGCGCGTGTCCGGCATGATGGGAAGCTGGTATCCCCTTATGTCCCCCTCCCTCTGGAACTCGTCAAGTATGGTGTCCTGCATGAAGTTCGCCTCCATATAGAAGATGGCGGCGCAGTCCTCCGGCAGGGATTCGTACAGGTCATAGAGCCAGCGTACCATCTCGCCTACGCCGCACTGCCGGCAGAACGCGCGTATGCAGTGCAGCTCCCTGTGCGATGCCGTTTTCATCCCCCTTTTGGGCCGCCCCCACATCTTGCACGCCTTGTAGTCGTTCTTTCCGCCGCTCTTCCACGAAGGGTCGACATATACCACGATGCTTTCGTAGTATTTCAGCCTGAGCATCGGCTTGTACCTTATCCATCTTTCCTGGAATACCGCCCCTTCGGTGACGGGGTTGTTCATGTATTCCTTCTGGAAGGAGCGGTATCCCATGAACTCCTCCAGTCCGTGGAGGTATTCCGCCGTGTATCTCTCGGGCCATGACGGGTTCCCGTCCCTGTCGAAAGCATTGACGGAGCTGGTGTGCACGGTCCTGCTGTCAATGATCTTCTGCAGCACGCTGTTCTTTCCGATCAGGTTGCCCACCATGACAAACCGTCCTCCCTTTCCCCCGAAACATCCGAAGAGCGCCTCCTTGATCCACTTGGTCATCTCGCGCACCCGGGCCTCGCTGCGGCACATCTCGTCATCGTCAAGGTCATCCACCACTATGTAGTCGGGACGCATCTCCCGGAAACGAAGGCCTCGCGGCGACTGTCCCCGTCCCCGGCTGAAAAAGGCACACCGGTCCTTTGTCACGAACTCCCCTTCCTGCCAGCATCCGGCGTTGTACTGTTCGCCGAAATCCTCGATGATGTACCGGTTGGACTGCAGCTCCATCTGCAGGTCCCCCAGAAGGGCGTCCGCATTGTCCTCGCTTTTTCCGACCAGCACCATCACATGCAGCTTGCCGTTGAATTTCAGCCACAGGGGTATGCCGATATCCAGATGCACGCTCTTGGCATGGCCGCGCGGCCATTTGAACACGGCGCGGCAGTTGTCGTTATTGTACATATACCGGGCCGCATCGTTATGGAACCCGGCATTGGGACATTCGCAGTAGTGTTTGAGGTAACGCTGGCAGAAATAGCCGTAATCCCTGAGCGCCCGCGCGATGTTGCGTTTCCTCTCCTGGGGGGATTCCATACGGTCCTCCGATGTGATCCTGGCCAGCCGTTCGCTCTGCTGCAGCCAGCGTTTGTACGCGTCCTTCCTTTCCTGTTCCGTCATGGCTTCTTTGTGAAAAAGGGGGTTAGAAAATCATCATGCAGGCCGTGGAGCATCGCCACGACCTTGTCGGGGAGCTCCGGATAATCCTTCCGGTGTTCCATCAGCCAGTCCTCGAACCGGATGAAGGCCTCCACATAATGCACCACATTGGTGCTCCTGTCCATCTTCTCGATGGTGGCGGCCAGCTTGACCAGGTCGTCGGCTATCTTCTTTTTTTTCAGATACTCGTCAGGGTCCTCGATGGCATCATTGATGATGGAGAGGATCTTCTGCGTGACCTCCTCGCGTGTCATTCCGTAACAGGCCTTCAGCTCCCTCCATCCTTCCTGGCTGATCCACCTGCTGAGCGTCTGGCGGGCGATCCCCGTCATCTCGATGATCCTTTCCTGCGGGATTCCCTTGAGGTACAAAGCCTTGGCGGTATCTTTCGACTTATGTCCGGTTCTTGCCATAATGAATTGTTTTTTCTGCAAATATGCACCGCGGAACGTCCCGGAGTCAAGAAAATGCGCGGGCGTTGCACACAATGATGAAAGTGTTGCACACTTTTTTTGAACGCCTTCCCTCCGGATGTAAGTTTGCGGCAAAATCAGACGGAAATGGGCAAAAGAATAAGAATAAGCAACGAAACGCTGAACTGTTACGGAACATGGGTAAGGACGGACGGGGTGGACCTGTCCCAGTACGAGCGGAACCCGGTATTGCTGTGGATGCACGAGAGAGGGTGCGTCATCGGAATGGTGAAGGATATCAGAAGGGAGAACGGCGAGATTACCGGAGAGCCCTGGTTTGACGATGTCCGGGAGGAGAGCAGGATGGCCAGGCAGCAATGGGAGAAAGGCACGCTGCGCATGGGATCGCCCAATTTCGACATACTCGAACTCTCCGAAGATCCGGCGCTCCTGAAACCCGGGCAGACCTGCCCCACAGTGACCAGGTCCAAACTGGTGGAGTACAGCATGGTGGATATCGGGGGCAATGATGACAATATCAGCCTGATTTATGAAGGGAAACCGTTGAAACTCAGCAAGGGGGACGGCTCGCACAGTCTTCCCCTCCTGAAAAAAAACAATAACCAAAAAACTACACCTGAAATGAACAATGAAGAAATGAAAGCAGTCGCCCTGATGCTGGGCCTCACGGATGCCGCGACACTGACAGACGTGCAGAAAAAGATCAATCTCCTGCTGGAGTACCAGAAAGCGAACGGAGTGCTGCAGGCCGAGAAGGAGAAGCTGGAGAAAGAGCTTGACGGACTCAGGCTCTCGGGTATAACCGCCCTTGTGGATTCCGCCATCGGGGAGGGAAAGATCAGCGCCGACAGGAAGGATCATTTCATCTCCCTGGGAAAATCGGTCGGTGCGGAGTCCCTCAAACTGACCTTCGAGGCGATGAACCCCGCCCTGCGCCCTTCCGTCATACTGGCCGGAAAATCCGGAGGGCCCGCACATGCGGGAGGCTACGAGAAATGGACGGATGTGCCGGAGGAGGAGCTCAAGCTGATGCGTTCCGATGACCCGCAGCAGTACAGACGCCTGTACAAGAAGCAGTTCGGAGTGGATTGCCCTGAATTTAATTAACTAAAAATTAAAAGCGAATCATGAAAAAGAAATTTATTCTGAAATTTTTGACCGGAACGGCCTTCAATGTCATAATGGGGGTCATCCTTGCGTCAATGGTAGGGATCAGCCCCGCATACGGTGCGGCCTCGGGAATTGTTGTGCCGATGCTCCTTAAGGGATTCATGCCGGCCGGTGCCGCCATGGAGGGTGTGTACACCGAAGTATGGACGGGGGAGCTGGTCAGACAGCTCGGCGCGGGACTGACGGCGTCGTTCCTTGACGGGATACCGGACTATTCCGCAAGAGTGAACAACGAGATCATCCACCTGGTGGATGTGGGTGCCGATCCGGACGTGCTGGTGAACAACACCACCTATCCCATACCCATACAGAATCTGGAGGAGAATGACATCCCCATCGGCCTGGACAAGTTCCAGACAAAGGCCACCCGTGTGACGGATGACCAGCTTTATGCCATCTCCTATGACAAGTTCTCGCTTGATGTCGAGCGTCACAGGAACGCCATCGACCGTATCCGTTACAAGAAGGCGGCGCACGCCCTGGCTCCATACAGCCATACCGGCAAGACTCCGGTGATCCCCACCAGCGGGGAGGCGGACGCCACAGGACGGAAGAAACTGACCTTGAAGGATATCATCGCCTTGAAACGCGCCCTGGACAATGCCGAGGTACCGGAAGACGGGCGCCGTCTCGTGCTGTGTCCGGACCATGTGAACGACCTGCTCGAACAGGACCAGTCGTTCAAGGACAAGTTTTACAATTATACCAGCGGCAAACTCCTGAACATGTACGGTTTCCAGATATACACGTTCATCAACTGTCCGTATTACACCAAGGAGGGAGTCAAGGTTCCGTACAACCAGGCTCCGGGTGAAACCGACCTGAAAGGATCCTTCGTGTTCTATGTCCCCCGCATGTTCCGTGCGCAGGGCTCGACCAAGATGTACTATTCGGCTGCGGCCACCAGCCCGCAGACCCAGGAAAGCCTGGTCAACTTCCGCCATTACTACATCGTCCTTCCCAAGAAGCAGGAGGCGATCGGAGCCATCTATTCGTGGGACGGTACCACTGTCCAGAAAAAGGACCAGGAGGTTCCGGCCGAGAAACGGTGGGCCCAGGTGAGACGGGAAGCGGTGGCGGCAGCGAGAGCGAAAGCAGCGCCTGAAGGAACGGATTCGGAAACCGAAGAAATCGAGCCATGACCATGACACCAAGAGGACTACGAAACAATAACCCGGGGAACCTCCGCCTGTCAGGTGACAGGTGGAAGGGACTCCGCCCGGTGCAGACGGACAAGGAGTTCTTCCAGTTCACCGACATGGGATACGGCTACCGTGCCATGCTCATCACCTTGAGGAACTACCGGAAAAAACACGGTTTGAAGACCCTCTCCCTTATGATCGGGCGTTACGCCCCGTCCACGGAGAACGACACCCGCGCCTACCTTTCAAGCGTATGCGGCGAGCTTCAGGTTCCAACCACCTACGAGCCGGACGTGGATGACAAGGGGACGATGTGCCGTCTGGCCGCCGCGATGAGCCGGGTGGAGAACGGCGTGCCTGCCGTCATGGCGGACATAGAGGCCGGCTGGGACATGATCTGAAAAATGATATGCGTATGGACTGGGGCACTGTATTCGAACTTCTCCAGCAGTGGCTGGCCCCCACGGGGTGCATAGCCATGGCAATAGGCTGGTGGCGTGACCGCAGGCTCGTCAAGGTCCGTGCGGTCAAGGAGAACGAGGGCACATACAAGCAGTTGTATGACGACCTCTCCGAGACGACTTTACATTTAAGCGACCAAATACGAAAAGTCAATGAGAAAATTATCGTTCTGGAACAGGCACTGCGTAAATGCTACCAGTGCAAGTATGCTGAGCGCTGTCCTGCTGTTGTCTGGATGCGCAGCAAACAGGGAGAGCCGAACAGCCGTCCGCTCGGGCTCTCTTCAGAGGAGCGTAACCGGGGAAATAATCTTCGGCAAGGCCCCGACGACTCTGACGAGCCTGGCACTGAAACCCGGGCTCCTCCGGACGATAGGCGGCCTTCCGGCCGGCATGGGCGTGACGGAGCAGCATGAGGGGCTGGACCTGAGGGTGGAATCGGACGGGGAAGGCGGCGTGAACGTCACGGCCGTCTCACATGCCCGGCCGGAGATTACCGTAAGGGAGACCTCGGATATGAGGTTGGAGTCAGAGGAGGCTACGGCCGAGGAAAAACAGCCGGTTCCCTCTTTTTGGGAGCGGACAAGGACGAAGGTGTTGTGCTGTTTTGTCCTCCTGCTTCTCTTCTGGGGGCTCCGGCGGTTTAAAGACAAATCAAAGAACAATTAAAACATGAATCATTATGCCAGAAACGAATACCGGCGCCATCTATGGCGTGAAAGCTCTTAAACATAACGGGAAGGCTCTCGGGCTGATATCCGAGGACGGGCTGCAGCCCGGAGGCGACTCGCCTTCCAAGACCCGCATCTGGGCGGCGCAGAAACGCAACGCGCCGTTCGCCGTGCTCAAGTCCACACCGGGCACCAAGACATGGACGTTCACGCTCATCGAGCTGTCCGCGGACAACATGATACAGGTGATGGGCGGAACGAAGGAAAGTACCGGAATCTACGTGCCCCCTACGGAGGACAAGGACGTGCAGGGCGTGTTTGACATCGAAACCGTGACCGGCCACACGATCCGGATCTACAACGGGGTGCTCACCTGCAATTTTTCCAACGGCATCAACTTCAGCAACGTGCTGGGCATCGAGTGCGAGCTGGAGATGCAGGAGGCCGGGGAGAATCCTCCCTACAAGATCTTCGCCCCGGGTGACGTCGTACCGGAATATCCCGAGTCATGACGGAGGACAGGGACACACGATGCCAGGCGGCGGACATGCTGCTTGACATCGGCATCCGCATTCCGGTGATGCCGCTCAGGCCCTTTAAAAAACGCCCCGGGAAATCCTTCCTTGTCATGCGCCGTCCGCCCGCCGGGGCGGTCATCCGCATAGCAAGGCGGTACCTGGAGCTCGGCGTCACCCCGGAGGATATCAGGGCGATGGACTATGAAGAAAGGATGCGGTTCGTGGCGGAAAAGGGAAAGGCGGTCAGCCGGATGGTCGCGCTGGCCGTATGCACCGGATGGCTCTCGGGGATGCTGCTCTCCGGCCCTGTGGCATGGTACCTCAGATGGAGGGTGCATCCGGCGATGCTCTCCGCTGCCCTCATCGAACTGCTCAGGGGCATGGACATACAGCCTTTTTGCAATACTATTCCATTGGCGTCCAGGACAGCGGGGCTGCTGGAACCGATAGGAAGCCGGGAAAGGAAAACGGGTTAACGGGCCGGCAGGAAGGCCCCCATAGCGTTTTCGGAATCATCGCGCAGGCGATGGAGCGGTTCGGCCGTACAAAACGGCACATCCTGTGGAAGATCAGCTACGCCGAGCTGATGCTGATGAACACGGATGTCAGCCGGTATGTGACCAAGGAGGAGCTCCTGGAAAGGGAGCGCAAACGTAGGCCGGACAAATTCACCACTGAATATTTTCAAACAAAACTCGGAGGATAGGAATGGAACCTGTAAGACTGGAGATACTGCTTGACGACAAGACCCTGAAGGGGATGCGCTCGGTGGAGGGAAACCTTTCCGGGATAGGCCTGTACGCGAAACAGGTCATCGCACAGCTGGAGCAGGAACTTGCGACTCTGCAGGAACGGTTCAGACAGGCCATGGCCGCAGGTACGAATACCGACGCCCAGATGGCGGACATCCAGGCGCTGCAGGGAGTTGTCAGACAACTGAAGACGGAGCTGCAGGGGCTGGAGGAGCAGAAGAAAAAAACAGGCTCCACCCCTCTCATGGGAAATGATCCCGCCCCGAAACTCAATAATGTGAGGATGAGCATGCAGCAGATCGCCCGGGAGCTCCCCTCGCTGGCAATGGGTCCCCAGATGTTCTTCCTTGCCATTTCCAACAACATTCCCATGTTCACCGACGCCCTGGCATCAGCCCGCAAGGAGTATGAGGCGCTGACCGATGCCGGAAAGAAAGCCACCCCGGTGTGGAAGCAGGTGCTCTCCTCACTGTTCTCGTGGCAGACGGCGATGTCTGCCCTGATCACCCTGTCTGTCGTATATGGGAAGGAGATCGGCGGATGGGTGAAGAGCTTGTTCGGCGTGAAGGATGCCGCCCTGTCCGCGGCGAAAGCCCAGGAAAAGGTGGATGAATCCTTCAGAAGCAGCAGCCGTGATGTGGCGGAACAGGTCACTCTCGTCATGTCCTTGTCCGAAAGATGGAAGGAACTGGGAGACAACATGGCGGATAAGAAACAGTTCATCACCGAAAACAAGAAAGAGTTCGGGAAACTCGGTGTTGAGGTGGGCAACGTGAATGATGCCGAGAACCTGCTGGTGGACAATACGGACGTGTTCATCGGGGCGATGATCCTCAGGGCAGAGGCGACCGCAGCGTTCAAACTGGCCACGGAGCAGACGGAGAAGGCCTTGAAAAAACAGAACGAGATAGAGGAAAGGCGGAAGAAAGGCCCGACTTTCTGGGACAAGTTCAGGGCCAATTTCTTCTCTTCCGCGTCCGGATCAGCCACTTATACCCGTCAGGCGGACGCTCCCACGGCCGAACAGCTCAGCGAAAATGCTACCTCCGCCCTGGAAGAGGAGCAGAAGGCGGCAGAGGATACGGCCAAATCCTATATGGACCTGTTCCTTGCAAGGACAAAGGAATGGAAGGAGAGGCTTAAATCGGCAGGCATAAAGGAAGATGACGGAGGGAAAAACAAAGATACGGGCAAATCGGCCCGGGATTATCAGGACGAGCTCGCCGACGCCCGTATCAGGGCGCAGCAGAAACTTGAGGCGGCACGCATATCGATCATGCAGGAAGGTATAAGGAAACGCCAGGCCCTTGCAAGGCAGGAGCTTGACGAGTCGCTCGCACAGATTGACAAGGAAGAGCGTGACACCCTCAAGAAAATGGACGAGGCCGAGAAGAAACGGGGTGTGAAGTCCACGCCCGAGGAAAGGCAGGCCGTAAGGGACAATGCGTCTCAGCAGCGTCTTGTCGCCTACCAGCAATATGCGAAGGAATTCTATACCGCCGACAAGGAATGGCAGGAGAAGGACCTGCAATCCTGGATTGACTATAACAAGGAATACGGGACATACCAACAGAAACGTCTGGCCATCATGCGGGAATATACCCTTAAATCCTCGAAAGAGGGGCTGAACGGGAATGACAAAAGGATGCTGGCCCGACAGCGCGACGAGGCACTGTCCGAACTTGATTTCAACGAACTGAAGAACACCATCAACTGGGATGTCATCTTCGGCAATCTGGACAAGGTGACAAAAAAGGAGCTGCAGAAGGTAAAGCGGCAAATAGTCAGTTTCCGCAACAGCCCGGAATTCAAAAAAAACGCCACTCCGGAACAGATACAGGTCATCGAGGAAGCCATCGGGAAGATCGACAGCGAGGTCATTGAGAAAGGAGGTCTGTTCGGCAACCTGACCGAATCCATACGGGAATACTCCGAAGCGGTTGATGAACTGACAGCCGCGCAACGGGATTATGACGAGGCCGTGCGGCAATACGGGGCGGACAGTGCGGAGGCGGAGGCCGCTAGAAAGAAAAGGAACAAGGCGGAAGCCGGAGAGCGCAATGCCGGGAACAATCTGGAAGCCTCGAAGGATAAGGCGGTGAGAAACATCACCGCCGTGGCCGATGCGATGAACACGCTGGGCGAAGCGGACATGAGCCTGTCATCCTTCGGAAGCGCGGTCGGGTCTCTGGTGGATACGCTGTCCGCATCCGGAAGCAAGATTGGCGGCATCATTGCGGCCATACTGGCTATCCTTGAGCAGATCGGGCAGAAAGGTCTGGAGGGTTTTGTCGGCAACATTCTCGAATCCGTCATGCACGCCGCAGGAGGATTATGGGACAGCATCGGACGTCTGTTCGGTGTCAAAGGACTTGGAGGCATCTTCAAGGGGGCCGACTATTCCGGCTATAATGAGATGGTCGACCAGTACAACCGCCTGAACGAGATATGGGACGAACTGATCGACAAGAAGAAGGAATATATAGAGACCAGCTACGGCACCGAGGCACAGAAGGTCGGAGAGGAAGCACTAGCCCTCCAGCAGACCGCCATTGATTCTTACCGGATACTAGGCAGGGAACGTCTGAATTCGGGAGCCAGCACGGGATCGCACTCGATTGGGGTGCGGCAGCGCAAATGGATGTCCTCGGAGGACTGGGCGGCAGCCGGCGCGGCCCTGGGAGAAGACTTCTACAGGTACGGGATCGGGGAAGGACGTATGACCGGGCTGTTCGACCTATCTGTGGAGCAGTTGGAGAAACTGAAATCGGAAGCTCCCACATTCTGGGCCAAGCTGGATGATGATGTCAGAAATTATCTGGACAAGATCATTGACGGCTCGGAAAAACTGGGTGACATACAGATCCAGATAAAGGAACAGCTCACGCAGATATCTTTTGACAACGTGCGTGACGCCTTTTATGACACACTGCTTGATATGGAAAGCGGGGCGGAGGACTTCTCGGAGGATTTCAGCGGGTACCTGCAGAAGGCTATCCTCAAGACAAGTATGTCGAAAGTCTACGACAAGAGGCTTCAGGAATGGTATGACAAGTTTGCCAACTACAATAAAGAAGGGGGGATAGATACCGGGGAATACAAGGATCTCCAGCAGGAATGGAATGACATTGTGAAGGATGCCCTGGAGGAGCGCGACTCGCTGAAGGATATCTTCGGATGGACATCATCGTCCTCCTCCTCCCAGTCCGGCCGGGCCGGAACCGTCACCTCCATGACCGAGGAGACGGCCGGAAGGCTGGAGGGGATCGGCAACGCGGCCCTTGACCGTATCATCAACATTGACAACAACCTTACGAGGCATCTCGAGGGGATGGCGACATCCCTGGGCAAGATAGCGGGGAATTCGGAGTACCTCAGACACCTCGAGACGATAAACGAGAACATCGCGGAGCTCCGGCGCGGTGTGAAACTGAAAACATAGGACTATGGAAGTGGAGGAAGGACTGCTGAAAATAAACGGGACGGACATGGCGTCCCTGGGATGTTTCCTGTACGAGGAAAACGCGGGGGACCATACCAATTACGACTCGCTGATGAAGCCGCCGAAGATGAAGGAGTACACATCCGTCAGCTACCGGGAGCTTGACGGCGAGGAGCTGCCCGAAACCCTGCTTCCCCGCTACGAGGCGAGGGACATCACGCTGAGGATGGCGGTGGTTGCGGATACACGGGCCGGGTGGTTCAATAACTACAACGCCGTGCTTGCCTTGCTGAAGTCCGGATGGCTGACGCTGGATGTCCCGGAGATAGGCCGGGTGATGAAGGTCTATCTGAAGGAATATACCCGGTACAGCCAGTTCACGACAATCAGAAGTACCGGCCAGCAGATAGCCGGATTCACGGTCACGCTGCGCGAGCCGAAACCTTTTTCAAACAGTGATTAAAAACGATTTAAAAACATCATAAATGGAACTTGCGATCTACAACAGGCAGGGAACCCTGAAAAGGAAGGTCAGTCCCGACTCATCATCCCGGTGGACCGAGGAGGTGGGGGCGGAATTCGTGGTGACGGTGAACTTCACCACCTGGGAGTTCTTCGTCCTGTCGGTCGGCGACTATGTGGAGATATCGGGAAAGCGGTTCTCCATAAGGAAGGAATACCGCCCGAGAAAGACCGACACACAGAAATACACCTACAATATCAGCTTCTACGGCCGCGAGCACGACATGCAGGACCTGTTGTTCTGCCGTCTGAACCAGGGGGAGGACGACCTTGAGTCCGTCTTCGCCTATGACGGCACGCCGATGGAAATGCTGGAAAAGCTGGTGGCGAACATGAACCGCAACACCGACGGTGTGACGTGGCGTGCAGGCCAGGCCGTCACCGGCGACCGGAAGACCATCAACTTCAACGGCCTGTTTTGCTGGGATGCGGCAGGCGAGATAGCCGGTGCCTGGGAAACCGAGTGGTGGCTGGACGGGGAATACCTGAACATAGGGAAATGCGAACACGGCGAACGGGTCACGCTCGGCTATATGAAGGGATTGAAGACGGGACTGACCCAGAATGAGAATTCCAATTCGATCAAATGGTTCACACGGCTGATCCCCGTAGGTTCAACCAAAAATATTGACCCGTCAAAATACGGCTACACCCATCTGCAACTGCCGTCACGGGACAAGTATATCGACTTGAACACTCAATTGGGCCTGAAGGAGCATCGCGAGGAAGCGGCCTTTCAGAATATATTCCCGCACCGTCTGGGTACGGTATCCTCGGTAAGGTCCGAGGAGCAGACCAATACGGACGGGGAGGAATACACCGTCTATTATATCAAGGACAAGGATCTCCCCTTCAATCCGGATGAATACATGATCGGCAGCGAGGTGATACACATCACCTTCGAAAGCGGCGACCTCTCCGGAAGGGAGTTCGAGTGCAACTGGCATAACGGCACACAGGAGTTCGAGATCATCAACACCTACCCGGACGAGAACACCCAGATACCGGGAGGCAACATCATACCTCAGGCCGGTGATACGTATATCCTGACGAACATCCGCATGCCGGATGAGTATTACCCGATAGCGGAAGAACAGTACAAGCAGGCGGTTGACAGCTTCCTGACAGAATACAGCAAGGACATATCCATCTATTCCGGCGACACGGATTACATCCATGTGGATAAAAACAGTGTGCCGTTATCGCTCGGGCAAAGGGTGAGACTGGAGGACGCGCAGTATTTTGAGAACGGATATATTGACACCCGCATCACAAGAATAGAGAGGAAACTGGGCAATCTTTCCGAGGCTTCCATTGACTGCTCGTCGGCGGTCAGCACCTCATGGAAGTCATCCGTGGACTCGACGCTGAACAATCTGGAATACACGCTGGCGCAGGAGATGGCGCAGACCAATGTCCGCCTGCTGAAGACCGGCGATATGGAGAGCCCGAGCGACTATACGGCTTTCTCCTCCCTGAGGGCTATAGGAACCTTCCTGAGAAAGAACATAGCGGATATCGCCAATGAGATCATCACCTTTCTCAAAGGTTTGAGAGTCGGCAAGTTTGTCACAGGCCTTGTCGGCGGCAGCGGTGCGGCCATCTGGTTTGATAAGAACGGCAAGACAATAGTCGAAGCCGACAAGGCGATGTTCCGTGAGGAACTGATAGTACCGAAGATCACGTTCAACTGCATTGATGTGATATCCGGCGACAAGGCGAATTCGTTCGCATACGGAAGAATAAAGACCGTTGACACAGAAAACCGAATAGCCACGCTTGATCTATTGGATGACCAGTGGGGCACGTTACATGTAAGTGATATCTTCCGCGGCATACTTCACAACATAGCCGGCAGCAACCATACGAAGGATGAATACGGTCCTAACGGATTCATGGAGTATTCCGGGTACGCCACCTCGTATTTTACTCCCACAAGAATCATCGAGAATGAGGCCGGAAACATGAAGTTTGAATACGCTCTTCAGGCGGGAACAAGCGTGCATCCTCTTCCGGGTATGAACTTCTTCGCATACGGCAACTTCACCGACAAGGACAGACAGGCCATCACTTATGAGAACAGGTACTATACCCGCCGGCTTATCAACGTGAACACATGGGTAATAGATCCGGATGTGAACATCGCTTATCAGAGCGGAGACCTGAGTGGTCTGACCATCAACGGGCAGATAATGGATGGCTATTCTTCATTTCAAGACAAAGTATACATAAGGGGAACGGTAGAACGGCTGAAACCCAACGGTGAGGTGGCTATGGACTTAAGCTACGAGGGTGTATGGGAGTCAGGCAAGCATTATGATTACTACGATAGTGTGACGTATAACGGAAGCACATGGGCGTGTCTGAACAAGAACGGTTCGTCCTCTGAACCGGGTACGGATGCTGACTGGCAGGAGATCGCATCCAAAGGCGACAAGGGTGACGGTTACACCCAGATGGGCCAGTTCAAGACCGGAATGGTCGTTCCCAAGATGGGTGTCGTTTCGATGGGCGGCGGCTCTTATGTAGCCAAGGCATCCACTACCAATCCCCCCTTATGGTGCTGGACGGACAATGCCGGCAACCGGTTCACTTTCAACGATGGCGGTTATGTGCTGACGGGTGAAGTGAATACTACTGAATATGACGTATTAGCTGAACCGGGAAGAGATGGTACGGACGGGATCAATGGCACCGACGGTGTTCCCGGTACTCCGGGAAAGGACGGGAAGACCTATTACACATGGATACGTTATGCGGATGATGCTCAAGGGAACGGCATCAGCAATGACCCGACAGGAAAAGCATACATCGGACTGGCATACAACAAGGAAACCGCTGTGGAGAGCGACAATCCGTCCGATTACAAATGGAGTGACATCAAGGGCGAACCGGGCGTTCCGGGTGCTGTCGGTGCCGACGGGAAAACCTATTATACATGGATAGCCTACTCGGACAACGCGGACGGAAGCGGAATGTACCAGCAGCCGAATAACAATACCAAATACATAGGCATCGCGGTAAACAAGGAAACCGCCACAGAGAGCAGCAATCCTGCCGACTATACGTGGTCGCAATTCAAAGGCAACAAGGGTGACAAGGGTGACGGTTACACTCAGATGGGCCAGTTCAAGACCGGAATGGTCGTTCCCAAGATGGGTGTCGTTTCGATGGGCGGCGGCTCTTATGTAGCCAAGGCATCCACTACCAATCCTCCCTTGTGGTGTTGGACTGACAATGCCGGCAACCGGTTCACCTTCGCCGATGGCGGATATGTGCTGACGGGTGAGGTGAATACTACTGAATATGATGTATGGTCCGAGAAAGGTGATACCGGGGAAAAAGGTGATAAAGGCGACAAGGGTGATGATGGTGAAAAGGGAGATAAGGGAGATCAGGGCGTACAAGGAATACAGGGCTGTATCTTCCGTGAGTCGGAATGGTCCGCTTCAAGTGTGCAGTACCGTAATGACGAAGCCCTGACAAGCGGTACGAGGTATATTGATTTCGCATTGATAAGGAATGACGCAGCCATTGACGGATGGGATGTATACAAATGTTTGAAGACGCATGTGTCCTCCGCTTCGAACAAACCGGGCAACACCACATACTGGGAAAAACTGAGCGGAGTGGGACCTATCTATACCAGCCTTATAATAGCTAAGAATGCCAGCATCAGCCTGTTCCAAGGGAATCAGGTCTTGATAAAGAAGAGCGACAACACTGTTACCGCAGGCATGTCCGGCTCCACATCCGGTCAGAAGATACGTATATGGGCAGGTTCCACAACTCCTGACTCCTCACCGTTCCGAGTGGATCAGGAAGGGAATCTTGTTGCATCAAAGGCGAATATTACGGGAACAATATCTGCTACGGGTGGAACAATAGGCCCATTTTCCATCTCTTCGTCAAAGCTGTCGTCAAGAACTCTTTATGAGAGTGAGACAGATAAATACGTAGGCTTCAACTTGTCAGCCCAAGAGATTGAGTTTTATAACGAAAGAACGGGTGCAAACGTAAAAATCGGAGGAAATACGAAATATAGTCTGGTTGAAGGGCTAGAACTTGATGCCGGAATTAATATACAGAGCCCAAATGCCTTAATCGGGATGCACATTAAAACCCTAAGTATTCCCCTAATGGTGGAAGGTGGTAATATTTACCTTCACCCGGACGCGGGCAATAATACGTCTGTACATGGACTTGTATTGAATGCAAGGGTTGTGACTACCAGCTTGACTTTGAACGATAATGATGATATAATATCATTTACCAATTCATCCGATATAACAATCAAAATGCCTAATCATATATACTATGGAAAGGTATTATTTATGAAGAAATACAGTGGAAATAAAGTGACACTTACGGGCGGCACTTTTGTAAATTCGAATAGCGCGGCTGAAATTTCGACTTTAGAACTTGACAGAAACAGTATGATGTTCATAGGTGATGCAAGGGGTAATTGGATAATTTATTATTGCGGATAATCAAAATAGCAGGATATTATGAAAATAGATTTTACAAAATTTCCTTGTTACACAGGGATAAAGAAGGATGTCAGGGTTGAGCTGGATATAGCGGAATCATTGGCCAATGCCATATATACCAATGTTTCGGGTATAGCTGCCAGTTCGCTGGCCCATAAGATTTACTCCGGGAAAGGAGAAGTGGAATGCGATGAAAAGGAAATACGTATAATCCGAGACTGTACGCCGTTGTTTTCGGGAGTTTATGCGGATTCCATAAACGATTATTTGGACACAAAAGAAAAGGAGGAACAAGGATGATATTACAAGCAGGTTATGATTGTTATCTGACACAGGCCGAGGATATGCCCCTGTCGGAACGAAGATTTGAAAATCAGGTAGTGATAAACAGCCCTGAGGATGTGGCTGTGTGGAAAGAGATCACATCGAAGCAGAAGGAGCAGATGATTGCCGAAGCATCATTTATTGATGTGGCGGCTATAGACGTTGAAGCACTTGACCGTGTGGATACGCTGCTCAATGATATCTCAGCGAATATCAACAATGCCGGGCTTACTACAGAAGAAGCATTGTCGAAGAAAGACTATTTTCCGGCATGGGAGGATCTGATAGGTACAGAGGTTGATGTGCAGTTCCGCTTCCGCTATGGCAGCACGCTCTATGAGGTTATACAGAAACATACACCGCAGGAGGACTGGAAGCCGGGAGCGGGTACGGAATCCTTGTACAAGGTTGTGCAGATAGAGCACTCCGGCACACTGGATGATCCTATACCTTGGGCACATAACATGGTGCTAGAAGAAGGCAAGTATTACACCGATAAGGAAGTCCTTTATCTCTGTATCCGTGACAGTGGAATAGGCATGGCATTCGATTTGGAAAATCTTGTTTCGGGTGGCTATGTTCAAGTGGTAGAAAATCAAGCAGTAATAAATAATTAAAAAAAAATACGATTATGGCAGATAAAAAATTAAATGAAGTATCGCAGTTGACGGACTTTGATTATGCGTTGGTTGTAAAAGGAAATGACGTGGCAAAAGTTACAAAACAGCAATTAGCTACAATCCTGGGGGGACTGATTGGGAATACCTATAGTTCTTTCACTTTAGCAAAAGGAGAAGAAACACTAATAGCAAATGGTACTGGTGTTTATTACGTTTCAAATTCCTATTTAGATTCCGTGTCAAGTTTAGTCGTAATCAATTACGATGATTCATTTATATTAGGAGAAAAAGACTATCGAATCAAGTATAGAGTTCAAGAAAGTAAATTGTATGCAACGGCTTTATTAGGAGAAGAATATGTCAGAGTAAGGAATATTGCGCACAAGTAAACTATTTTTTTACTTCTGGGAGAACTGATTGGTACAGCTACGGGCAATAAAAGCGGATTAATGTCGGTCGAAGATAAAAAAAGACTGGGAAGACGTTTTTTTAAAGGATACACAAAATTAGTTGAAAGTAAATATTGGTACAATCATTATGTCGCATTGATATTTGGCGCTTCTCCTGCATCCAATCTTGGATCATTAATAGCTATAGACTGGAAAGGAAATGAACTAATATCTGTTACTAGATTTTTTGGCAACAACGACAATGTTAAATTGTATCTTGGCAGTAATCCAGAAACAAATATGTATGAGTTATGGTTAGGCTTGATAGGTCTAGACGGAGATGGATCAGAATTTATTATTCAATCAAGAGAATCGATAGACCTAGATAGTAAAACAGTTGAAACACTTCCCTCTTATTTGAAAGTAATCTCTATATCTTGACAAAAAAATAACGATTTTTCAGAGCTGGGGGGACTTCTGCCGGATTCTTTGGGATTTTTAAGAGGATATAATAATCCAGCTTCTCTTGATACAAACATTAATGGCATCTATAATACGAATGAAAGTGTTCAGGGAACATGGCCTTTATATGCTCATAAATATGGTGTACTAGTTGTCCTATGTTCAAAATCATTTGGTGCCGCTCAAATTTACATATCGGATGGTACCGAAAATATTTATGTGAGAAAATCATATAACTTAGGAAAAACATGGGGAGAATGGTTACTTATTAAAGGAGTAAATATTACCTAATTCCCTCTGGGGGGATTGGCGAACCGTATCTTGGGTATAAAAAAACGGGTGGTCCGGTACAAGCCGGTTCCACCCGATCCTGATATGCACAACGCCATGTGCAGTGCAAAGGTAATAAATATCTGAATAAACCGCTATATTTTTCAAGATATAGAGATTTCTTCCAAATCTGATATACTGATTTGATCTGTCACGTCTGTGAAATAAAATTTATTATGATTATCAGAGAACACTTCAATATTAGTTCGTGACCATGTACTTTTATAAATGTAAACATAAAAACTTGTTTCATCTTTAAAAAGTCTGATATTACTCCCTCCCTTTGCCAACAACATGTCTGTAAAGATGTTTATATCTGAAAGAGTCACACGAATAAAGCAGCATGTAGATAATGTGTTATTAGGTGCACTATAGATATATAATCGATGGACAATATTTTGGCCATAATCAGGCCAATTTGCCGAAGGGTGAAGTGTGTTAAATAAATGGTTTATGTTATTGTTTATTGTTTGATTTTCGTATATTTGCAATAAATCTTAATTTGAATGGGAAGTTGGAGTGAACAACAGGAAGTAAAGAAGGAAGTTAAAGAAAAAGAGAAAACAAGTCGGGAAACGCTTGGTAAGTTCTTTTATGATTTAGCAAAAATATCTTTTACTGCATTAGTGGTAGGAAGTGTTGTTTCTGTTGCGACACAACAAGAAAAAGTAGAAAATTGGGTACTTATACTTATAGGTATTTTTGTTACCTATATATTTCATACATAGGTTATAAAATAATAAAACAGTAATTATATGGAAGCATTAATATCTTTATTTGCGGTAATGGCTGTGATAGGTTCTATTATAGCTGTTTGGCTTAATACCAAGTCTGGCAAGAAATGGCTCGCAAATCTATAGTGTACTTTTCATTGGAAATTGAGGGTATTATGGACGCATTAGGTTTTAGTCTGGCAACAAAAAGTGGTTGGCTGGTCTGTGTTCTCTGATGCCTTACAATTTTGGTTAATGTATGAAAAGGAAATCCCTTGAATGTTTATGGTCGTTCAATTATAGTAGTGAGTTGAGCGGCTTTTTAGTATTTGGACGTTAGAACAGGGAAAATAATGAATAAAATAGAAAATCAAGATGATTTTTACTAAAACGAATCTTGGAGGATTTTGAATGGGTAGATAACCTTCTGCTTGTCAGTATAGTAAGCGCAGATCAGAATTCATACTGGCAGTCTAAAGGTGGCGAGTTCGAGTCTCGCATGCTCCACTTTTTAATGAGAAAATGAAGGTCTGCGGAGCAGGTCTTTTTTAACTTAAAGACTATAAATATGTTAATTTATAATACAACTTATCAAACAGGTATTGACGATGCGCGTAATTTTGTCATTTGGCTTAGTGAAAGCTACATTCCCGAAGTGGAAAAAACGGGAATATTGCAAAATCCCCGTCTTACGCACATCCTTAGTCATAAAGAGCAGGATTCAGAATGTTTTTCATTGCAATGGGAGGTGGAAGATACAGCGACCTTACACCGCTGGCATACTCAGCAGGGGATGCATCTGAATGAGGAAATGATGAAGATATTTAAAGATAAGGTGGTTGGCT
>ERZ780223.974-NODE-974-length-30221-cov-7.614765_pt1 | contig 30221 bp, 27 predicted proteins | sample MGYA00511016_ERZ780223 | MGnify/ENA primary metagenome ERZ780223 (study PRJEB29588, sample SAMEA2159032) | human gut metagenome | biome: human gut; feature: human-associated habitat; material: faeces | place: Denmark | collected 2008/2010 ... | reverse complement strand
GAAAAACCCTTAAATACTTAACTTCTGTATTCTTAAATCTAGTTAATCTATCTATTGAGATAATTATTTGTTCTTTGGTTAATGGTTTTATTTTTGAATTTAACAATGTTACCTTCTTTTTAATATTTATTTACAAAAAGCTTTTTTCTAGCAATTTTAAATCCTTTTAATTTTTATTATACTTGTGGTGTAATATGGTAGAAAAAATAAATTCTTGTATCCAGCAATATAATTATAACACAATTAACAGTGTTACAAATACACAGCGGGCAGTTAATATTAATAATCAAATAACAGCCCCATCTTTTACGGCTGGGAAAAATACAGTAATAATGCCGCAACAACCACAAAATATTTATTTAAAAACAGAATTAAGCACAAAAGACGAAAAGAACAAATTCACAGCAATAAATGCAAGACTTGACAGGAACGGCAGAAAAGTCATGGAATTATTGCTAAAAAACGGAATTTTGCTAAATTCCAACTCAAATGATAAAAGCTCTGTTCTTGATAACTTGTATAAAATCACATCGCAGCCAAGAGCTGAAGGCTTAAATTCTGATATTATTTTAAAAGACACAATTGCAACAATTGCTTATCCTTATCTAATTACACAGCAATTCGGAGACATTCCAAAAGAATATAAATCAAAAGCAATAGCTGCAAATAATGCGTCAAAATCCAATTTGGTAGATATATACAAAGGAGAAAACGACATACATGTCGAACATTCTGGAACTTGCGTTGCGGCCAGTACTGAATTCAAACTGGCAAAACAAATGCCTGCTGAATTTGCAAGATTTGCACAAGAATTAAGTTCGCCTCAAATGTGTGTAACTAAAACAATAGGATTAAAAAATCTTGCGGATAACACATTAAATGCAGTCTGGTTGTTAAATGCTTTCGAAATACCATACGAAATGAGAGATTATAACAATGCAACACTTAAATTTGCACCTGATAAAAATGCAATTTTAAGAGCACAAATCCAAACAACTCATAAAGATCCTTATGAAAGAACTCCGCTTGATGTTTTAATGCAGTCAACATTTATGCAGGTAGGATCACAGCAATCCTATAATTCCTTAACAGACAAAAGGGCTGGAAAATTCAATCAAAACGACAAAGGTTTAATTGAATTTGAAAAAACATTCACAGAATCTGTTGTATTTGATAAAAATATACTATCTGTAACCTATCAAACAGTTGATGAAAATGCAAGACTTATCGGATACGAAACAGATTTCGGTACAATGAAAAGACATCTGGTAGAAGCATTAAATGAAGGCGAAAATGTCATCATTGGATATACACAAACTGATGCCAATAATATCATTGTTAACGGTCACGAAATAACTATCGTCGGCTATAAAATTGACAATAACGGAAAAATGACGTTTATATGCAATGATACTGACGATAATATTACAAAGCCTATAGAATACTCTGAAGATTATTTACTGCCTAAAATTCATCATGCAGCTTTACCTCAGCAAATTGTCGAAAAAGATTTAAATATTATTCCTAGTTGGGTAGAAGGAATAAATATGTATAAAGAAATGAAACAAGCAGCTTAAAAGTTAAGCAAAAAATATTATTCAGAAGTTTTTATCACAATAAAAAAGGTAAAATATGATAAACATACCAAACATTAATTCAACATCAATTAATACAGGCACAAAATCTTTACCAAAAGAAGAATTGCCAAACAACAATATTGAAACAAATTCAACAAACAAACCACAATATACAACAAACATTTACCCCAAAGAAACTATCCCCGTTTACACAAAATCAACTACGAAAACTCCAAAGTTTTCAGAGCCTCAATTAACTCATACAAGTTGGTTTTATGTAAATGATGTCCATGGAAAAATGACAAACATGGAACGTATTTATAACATGACAAAAGAATTCGATAAAACTAATTCTTCTCAAGTTGCCCCAGGATTCTGGTCAAATACAACCGGAAACATTTCAAAATTCAAAGTATCTTCAGGAGACATAATCTTAGGCGCCAATTATACTCACAATCAGGTTGCCGATAAGTTTTTAAACTGGAGCGGATTTATTGCCTCTGCTCTTGGTAATCACGAGCTTGATGTTGTTGAACCTGGAAACCTTGCAAAACTTTTAAGTAATGCAAAATATAAAATGTTGGCCGTAAATATTGAAATTGATAAAAATTCACCACTTTCCGGCAGAATAGAAAAATCAACTATTGTTGAAAAAGACGGTGAAAAATACGGACTTATCGGAATTGCACCTCCTGATATGAAAGAACGTGTAAAAATGAACAACACGATGAAAGATATCCAGGTTTCAGATGCAGAAACAACAAGAAAACTTGTTCAAAAAGAAGTTGATAAATTAAAAGAACAGGGCATTAATAAAATCGTAGTCCTTTCGCATGAGGGCACAAAAAACGATATACAACTTGCTAAAGAAACAACCGGAATTGATATAATTTTTGCAGCACATACGCATGACTTGATAGAAGGAATTAAAGAAGGCAAAAATTTATTCTACTCAAAATCCGGAGAACCAACAATTATCACGCAGGCTGGCAAAGATGGTGAAACTGTTGGAATCTTAAATGTTGATTTCGACGAAAATGGCGTTATAAAAAAAGCCCAAAATAACGTAATAAAAACAAGAGCATATAATCGCCCATTATTCATAAAAGATTCTGTTGAAAATATTTTAGGAAAACCAGAAGTTATCGGCAGAGTGAAAGCTGCAGTTGAACCTCCAGTTAAAAGACTTATTGAAAACAATCCTCACGGAAATATGATTGCTGATGCAATGAGAAGCGAACTTGGCACTGATATTGCACTTCTTAATGCAGGCAACATTAGAGGAAGTTTTTCTCAAGGTCCAATTGACACAAGATTAATTTCGGATATAACACCATTTGAAGATCACATGATGATTCTTGGCTTAACAGAAAAACAAATTGTAGATTCAATTAAAGTGGGATGTAAATCTATCCCAAGAAGTTCAAATAAACCTGGCATATTACTTGTTTCCGGCTTAAAATATAAAGCCAGCAAACAAGGGGAATTACTGGAACTTGAATTTATTGACAAAAATAATCAGGTACATAAAATTGATGTCAATAATCCAGACCCTAAGAAAAAATATACAGTTGCTGCAGATGATTTCTTTGCAACAGGTGGAGACGGCTATTTAGAAAGCAACAAACATCCTGAATTTGTTATCCAAAAATTCGAAATGGACAAGAACAAATTGGCATGCGACTATATCAAAAAATTAAACCAGCCTATCGAAATTATTGATGATAAAAGAGTTCAAATAATTTAAACAGTGTTACTGTGAACACCCTTACCTACCCATACTCCAAACCGAGCAATGAAATAATAATCACCCTTACAGAGCTGAATATCTGGTGATTTTGCAAATAACCGGTAAAGTCTACGTGCTGAGCACCTGTAAGCACTAGTAACCGTATTGCTCATGGGCATTCAGATATTCTCTTACAGTATTTAAAGAAGATTGAACAATACGGGTAACTCTAGACGGAGAAAGCCCTATCTGAGTAGCAATATCTTTTACCTGCATGTTTCTGTAAAAACGGTATTCAACAACAGTCCTTTCTTTTGGAGGAAGCTTGGAAATTGCAGTTCTAATCATTTTACCCATTTCAGAAATTTCGGCATTTTCATCAGGCATAGCATGCGGATCTTTTACAAAATCAAATGGGGAATCATTATCACTCGCAGCTGCGGCTAAACCATCAATAGACAAAACAGTTTCGTAAATAGCTTCACGAACTTTTGCCTGCTTCATGTCCATACCTTCTACAGCTTCTTCTTCGTCATAAGAATCTTCAGCCTTATGTTTTAAAGAATACCACTTATATCTTATTCTTAATTCGTTTCTAATTGCCCAACGAACCGCAGTTGCAATATATGCAGAATTATATTTTGCTAATTGTTCAGGAGTTTTGTTTTTAACCATAACCTGAATCGCAATAATACCAATTGAAAGCAATTCTTCATATTCCACCATATGAGACGGAATACGTCTGTGCTCAACCCGTGCAACCTTTTGAACAATGTCTATATAATGTTGTAAATTTGTTTTATCTTCTCTAGCCATAACTTTACAAATCTATAATACTACAATCTTTTAATTTCGCGGTCGTTTATTTGATGTATTTTTCATCTTATAAACGAACATCAAAATTTCAGCAACAGCTTTATACAATTCAGGCGGAATGGATTGATTAATATCTACCATTTTAAATAAAGCCCTAGCCACAGGTGGATTTTCAATAACAAGAACATTATGTTCTTTTGCAATATCAATAATTTTCTTTGCAATAAGTTCTGTTCCTTTGGCTATAAGCATTGGAGAATCCATTTCTTCTGCGACGTATTTAAGAGCACAAGCAACATGTGTCGGGTTTGTTACAACAAAGTCCGCTGTTGGAACCGCATCCATTGCACCTTGCTGCAGCATTTGCATACGACGCTGACGAAGTGCTGCTTTGACATTCGGGTCACCTTCAGAGTTTTTATACTCATCTTTTATCTCTTTAAAAGACATTTTCTGGTCTTTTAAGAACTTCCATTTTGTAACACCGTAATCCGCCGCCGCAATAATCAAAAACGCAATACAAGCTTTAAAAATAAATTCTGTTATAATCTTGCCAAATTCTATCATTACTGCAAAATTATTATCAATAGAAGCAAGCATAAGAATGGACTCAATATGTTCTTTGTAAACCATCCAACCGATATATCCAAGAATAATAACTTTAACAATATTTTTAAACAATTCAAAAAGAGTTTTTATTGACATTATATTTTTAAAATACTTTGTCGGATTCAGTTTATCTAATTTTGGCATTAAAGGAGCGACAGCAACCAACGGTCCAACCTGTACAAAATCCGCCAAAACTGCAACTAACCAAGCAATTGCAAGAATAGGACCAATTATAAGAGCCGCACCTTTTATTGCAATTGTTAAAATGTACATATAACCGATTTCCTCGGTATGAGCATTTGGAATTTGCTCATATAACAGAGTAAAAACCTGTACAATTTGATCCCAGATAAATGGGGCTAAACCAAAAATTACAGAAAATAAAATAAGCAAAGAAACAGCTGTTGAAAAATCTTTTGATTTTACAACCTGACCTTCTTTTCTAGCCTGTTCCAGCTTTCTGGGGGTGGCGTCAAACTGTTTGTCTTCATCACCCATATTAGCTTGCCTTTCTTTTTGAACCTACTTTATTCAAATAAGTTCAATCTATCCTTTCTGTTTTAAAATATTATAACATGGATTATAATTATTTAGCATAAAAAGTAAGCTTACTTAAATATTTCTCAATAAGTTATTAATGTCTATGTTTAAAGCTCTTGCAATATCAACAACTTTTAGGATTGTCGGATTTATTTTTCCTGTTTCAACCATACTTATAAAGTTTCTTGACAGGTCAGTAAGCTCAGCTAATTTTTCTTGAGACATGCTGGCTCTTAATCTTTCACATTTTAGGTTAATTCCAAAATTTTTTAATCTTGTTAAATCTTCCATATTAATATTTTTGTATATTGCAAAAATATTTTCCATATAATATACTATACTTATTACAAGTATACTTAGCAAAAATAAAGGTTAATTGGAATTTGACTAATGAAAAATTTTTTATTTAATATCTACGAAGAAGATTTACATATTGTACTCAAAGTATTAGGAATAAAATTACGACTAAAAAATAATAGAATTACCCCTTTAAAAGAGTTATGCTGTATTCCTAATCTTGAAAATTTCAAACAAAAACAAACTAAATTCCCGCACCCTATAGGAATTGTTATAAACAAAAATGTAAAAATAGGAAATAATTGTACTATATACCAGAATGTAACAATCGGCAGCGGAAAAAGACTCACCCCCACAGGAACAGATTGTCCGGAAATTGGAAATAATGTAACTATTTATGCAAATACAGTAATTGCTGGAGGAATAAAAATTGGTGATAACAGTATTATTGGTGCTGGTTCTATAGTCATAAAAGATGTACCGGCAAACACAACTGTTGCCGGCAACCCTGCAAAAATTCTAAAATAAATAATTATTACAGCCAATCAAAATCAATTTTGCACGATTTTAACACCGGAGCTTGTGCCAAGACGCACAGCACCAGCTTGAATCATTGTTATAGCCGCGTCTTTATCTCTAATTCCACCTGAAGCTTTTACCTGTAAACCTGCCTGATTAACGGTATCAAACATAAGTTTAACATCTTCAGCTTTAGCCCCGACACCATTTTTAACAAAACCTGTTGATGTTTTTACAAAATCTGCTCCGCCTTTTATTGCACATTCACATGCATACTTAATCTCGTCTTTTGTTAACAAATCAGTTTCAATAATAACTTTTAAATTATGACCACCACAAGCTGATTTTATCAATTTAATTTCATCGACAAGAAAATCTGTTTCTTTATCTTTTACTTTAGTTACATTAATAACCATATCAATTTCATCTGCACCATCTTTTACAGCTTGAATGGTTTCAAAAATCTTAGTTTCTGTAGTATTTGCACCCAAAGGAAAACCTATTACCGTAACAACTTTAACATCAGTACCCTTCAAATAATCTTTAGCTAATTCTACATAACAAGGGTTTATACATACTCCTAGAAATTTATGTTCTTTAGCTTCGTTAAACAATTTTATTAAATCTTCTTTTTTCGCATCTTGTTTTAATAATGTATGTTCAACATATTTGTTTAAATTTTCCATAAATAACTCTCCTTTTATTTATAAAATATTATCTAAAATCTCTGAAACCATATCAGAATGGTTAAGTGTGAAAAAGTGTAATGCGTCAACACCATTATCAATCAAATCATGACATTGAGATATAGCAAATTCAACACCTATTTTTTTTGCATCATTTGGGAATTTTTCCAATTGTTCTCTTAAATTTTTGGGCACGGCAACATTTGCCATTTCAATCATTTTATCAATTTGTTTTAAACTTCTAATTGGCATAATCCCAGGAATTATAGGAACTTCAATTCCAAGATTCCTGACTAATTCAACATACCGATAGAATTTATCATTTTCAAAAAACAATTGCGTAAAAATAGCACTGGCTCCCGAATCTATTTTTCTTTTTAAATTTTGAATATCTTCTTCTAAGGATTTAGACTCTATGTGGCACTCTGGATAGCCAGCAACACCTATAGACAGAGTTGTTTTATGATGAATAAATTCAACTAACTCGTTTGCATATTTAAAATCATTTTCAGATAAATCATAACAACAGCCTGGTAAATCACCTCTTAGAGCCAAAATATTTTCTATTCCCAGATTCTCTATTGCTATAATATGCCTTTCAATTTCTTCTTTTGTTGACACCATACAAGTGAAATGGGGCATCAAATTATATTCTAACCCTATAATTGATTTTAAAATTTCAACAGAAAAATTTTTTGAAGTTCCATTTGCACCATAAGTCAACGAAACCAATACCGGATTATATTTTTTTAAAAGCCTTAATTCATCAAATAATGAAGATATATCATTATCCTTTGGTGGGAAAACTTCAAACGAAATTTTTGGACGTCTAAAAGTTAATCCACAATTTGGGTAATATTCTTTTTGGCTATAAATTTCCTGCAATTCCATATTGTGATTATAACATATTCAATAAGACTTGTTGCAAATTTTACAACAAGTCTTATTTTAAGAATATTTATATTTAAATTGCTATTTATTTTAAACCTTTATCGACAATAACTTTTGCTAATACACCGTTAACAAAAGATGCACTGTCATCTGTTGAATATTTTTTAGCTAATTCTAAAGCTTCATCAACAACAACCTTCATTGGAGTTTCCTTAATATATAACATTTCTGAAAGTGCAATTCTTAAGATGTCTTTATCCATTTTAACAAGTCTGTCAAAATCCCAACCTGTTGAATATGTTTTGATTATATCATCGATTTCTTCGTGATTTTTTTGGAATGTTTCTGCAATTTGAATCGCATAATTTTTTACATCACCTTGAGATTCTAATGTTGTGAATTCTGCAATTTCTAAAGCTAACAGAGCTTTTTCTGCAACCTCCATCATTTCATCAAGTCTATTTTTCATATCGGCAGTCATTGGAAGCGGTACTGAAATATTTGCAGCTTCCATTGGCCTATTCAAATTGATTTCATGCTCTGCTTCGTAATCATCAATTTTATTTTTCATATCAACTAATGCACCTAATGAAATTTTTAAATCATCACTGGCACTACTTGATAAAATTCTTACTGATTTAATTATAATATCATCTAAGTTTTCTTTAGAATAATTAGTTATTGTTTTGTCAAATTGTGAAAACAATATAAATGCTAATTCTCTTGCTGCTCTGCGGGCTTGCATATTTTTACCTCATAAATCTTTCATATTTTACTTATGGGTTAATGCTATCATGAAAAAATTTTTGCGTAAAGAAAAATTATACTTAAACAGATTTACTTTCAATAGTCTTAAATACTTTTTTGAATAAATCTTTATAAAAATCAACAAAAAGCTTCATATTGAATTTCAAAATATCTAATCTTGACGATTTATCAGGGCATAAATTTATTTTTCCCGGAGCTGTCCCAAATTCTCTACAAATTGGCGGACGATGCTCATATACACTACATTTTCCTAAATCCGTAATAAATGGACAATAATTTTTAAATTTGTCATATTCATCCAATAATGCCTGAATTTGCTCCTGACTTTTTATATTTAATTCTTCCATAACTTTTTTAGGAATCCCCATAAGTTTATTTCCAAACTGATCAAAACCTATTATCTGGATGGGATTTGGCGTTGTATTATAAATTATGGAATTAAAATTATCTCTAGGATCATTTTGCCCAATATTTATACCACTATAAATTCTACGTTGAATACGACTTTCAAATTTTGGTAAAAAATCCTCAGGTAAGGGTGCATTAATACAACATTTCGCATTGCATTTTGGAATATAACACTTTACAGGTGAATTTAAATATGATTTTATTTTATTTAGCTTAACCATATAAATACTAAAACTAAGAAAAATATTTTTTGCTAGAAAAAAAGGTTATACATATAATGTATAACCTTTTTTATTCGATACTAAGAAAAAACTATTCAGCAGCTTCTTCTTTGTTCATATCTTTAATACTCAAAGCAATTCTGTGTTCTTGAGGTGTGAATTTCTTGATAAGAACTTCTACACTGTCACCAACTTTGAATTTGTTAAATGGGTTAACATTTTCTTCAGCCATTTCAGAAACTGGTAATAATGCTTCAACTCCAGGGAAAATGTTAATGAATGCACCAAAACCTGTAACTTTGTTTACTGTACCTGTAATAATTTGGCCTTCTGAGAATTGACCTTCAATTTGTTGCCATGGATCTTCACCCATTCTTTTTAATGATAAAGAAATTCTTTTTAATTCTGTATCAATTTTAATAATTTTAACTTCTAAAGTTTCACCTAAAGAAATAACATCTGATGGGTGTTTAATTCTTTGCCAAGAAATTTCAGAAATTGGTAATAAGCCATCAATTCCGTTAATATCAACGAAAGCACCAAAATCAGCAATTCTTACAACTTCACCTTTAACAACTTGATCTTCTTGTAATTCTGATAAAATATTATCTACAACTTGATCACGTTGTTCAGCAACAGCTTGTCTTTGAGACAAGATAAGTTTATTTTTCTTAGGATCAGCTTCAAGAACTTTAACTTCAATTTTTTGATCTAATAAACCATCAAATGGAGTACCTGTTCTAAGTTGAGAAGATGGAATAAAACCTTTTAAATCAGCTACATCAACTAGTACACCGCCTTTAACAACAGATACAACTTTTGCAAGGATTGTATCACCTTGCACTTTAGCATCATTAAGTTGAGCCCAAGCTTGAGCAAATGCAAGTCTTTTCAATGATAACAACATACCATCTTCATCATTTTCTTCTTTTAATACGTAAAATTCTTTAACATCACCAATTTCAACAGGTGTAGCTTCATCTGAAGATGAAATTTCTCTGTTTGGTAAGAAAGCTTCAGTTTTTGCTCCGCGAACACTTACTAAATATCCGTCAGATTCTTTTTTCAAAACTGTACCTTCTACGATGTCAGCCACTGAATGGCTGCTTGAAAAACTTTCTTCTAATAATTTTTCAAATTCATCTAACATTGCTTGTGTCATTTTTATTCTCCTTTTCTTTGATATTTTATTTTGATAAGAGGTTGACAATCCTCTATTCAATATTTTTAATAACTTTTTCAATAATACTTTGAGGTGTTGAAGCACCCGCTGTTACTGAAATCTTGTCTGATTTTTCAATCAATTCTTTATACATATCCAATTCTGCCTCTGTTTCAATATGAATTGTACTTGTTATATCTTTCAGGATTTCTGCAAGATGCGTTGTATTCGCACTTTTCTTTGACCCGACAACTATCATCAAATCACTATTCTTTGCCAATTCTTTAGCTTCAGCTTGACGCATTGCCGTACTTTGACAAATAGTATTTGCAATATGCAACTCCTTAGTTAATGGAGTTAAATATGCCACAATTTTATGTAATGTCGAAATCATCTGAGTTGTTTGAACAACAACACCTATTTTCTTTTGACTTTTCAATTCTTTTTCATATGGTTTCAATTGATCTACATCAGTTGCAACAAGAACATTTTTACTGTATTGCTCGGCATTTGCTTTTATTGCAACAACTTCAGGATGAGAAGCTTTCCCGACAATTACCAAAAAATAACCGTCCTTAACTAGTTCAATTGCTTTTTGCTGAACTTTCTTCACATCCGGACAGGTTAAGTCAAAAACTTCAAATCCAGCCTTTTCAATATTAGCAAAAACTTCTGGACTCTCTCCGTGACTTCTTACAACACAAATCCCATCACCTTTTTCTGGTAATGATTCTAAGGACTTTATACCTAGTGTGTTTAATTCCTCAATAACATGTGAGTTATGAATAAGCTCACCTAACACACAAATATTGCGTTCCGGATTTTCAACTTTCAGATTTTTTACAGTATCAACAGCTCGTTTTACTCCGTAACAAAAACCTGCAAATTTTGCTAATTTAATTTCTTTCGGCAATGTTTAATTGTCTTCTTTCATTGGACTCGCGAAAAATTCGCTGTAACAAGATTACAACATAAACAAATCAGAAAAGCAACTAACTTATAACTCCGGTTATACCAATCATTCAAACGCTCTGTCCTTTCTGCAATATGAACTAAGCATTTAAAAAGAAAGGCCCGCGTTTTTTCATTTTATTATATTGTCCTCTCATTGAAACTTTGTTTGAACCGATAGAAATACCGTCATCTAAAGTTGGAATTGTATCACCAGACAAACCTTCTGAATTTGATGTAAAATCAGGAGTATCAGTCGCAACTGTTCTCATATTATCTTGTTGAGCTTGAAGCCATTCATCTGACCCTTTAGTATTTTTCAAAATCTCAAATAAAGCATTTCTATCTGCAAGTGACAAAAATGAAAGATATTTTTTCATCTCCTGAACACTCATAGAGCCTTTATTTTTATTGATATAGTCAAGAATAACATTTGATTCTACTTTATTTTCTCTAATTAGACGCTCAAAATCAGTTGAAGAAATTTTTTGAGTTGAAACCAACTCTGCAATTGAGTTGGAAGGTAGAAGTTTCAATAAATCAAATCTTAAAGATTCACTCTGACAATAATCAAATAATTTTAAAATAGTATCAGAATTTCCGCGATAATTCTGCGCAAAAGAACGAACATCCATTTCTCGGCCTTTTGAAGCAAAAATCTCTAAGAACCTATCTTTACCAGCTTCGCCAAGAGTATCTGCTAATTTTGCATAAGCTGCGCTTACACTATTCTTTTGAAAAATATCTTCGATAACAGCTTTTAAAATTTCTTGTTCATCTTCAGCTATTTTAATATCTTGTTCTTCTATACCAACAACTTCAGTTTTTGTTTCTTCTGATTGAACAACATTAGAATCCCTTCTATCAGATTGAACCGTTTTTGATACATTTTCAGATGATTTATTTTTACTTGTTTCGTAAGAAACTATTTTATCTAGCAATGCTTCTTTCTTTTGTTGCATAACTTTAGTATCATAAGAGGCTTCAACATTCTGACCAACCCCAGTTCTACCGGATTGAACTTTACGCTTTGAATTTGCAGGAGCAGAAGTAGGATTTGAAGAGACTATAGTTCTACCGGAAGTAGATGCTGAACTAGTAGATTTTGCAACTGTTGAAGATTTTGACGGAGCTTGTGAAGATTGCACTTGAGAGGTTTGAGACCCTGAATTTTCAGCAGAAGAAACCGCAGCAGGAGTAGTTTGAGCCAATGTAGGCTTAGAAACTTCCCCGGACTGTTGTGCAGAACGGATAGTTGCCTGCTGTTCCAGCGAATAATTTTTAGCAGCAGAATCTACATAAGAATTATATTGAGCTCTAACACTTGAATCAACAGAATTTGAAGCGGCTGCCAAACCTTCTGTTACTGCAGGATTGTCAATTGTAGACAAAACTTTACCAAAATAAACTTGTTCTTCAGCGCCATTTACAGCGGCTTCTGTAACAAAATCTTTTGTAAACACAGCTTTAGAAGCATTAGAAACATTATCTGAACTAAGAATTTTCTGAGAAACATTTGCGGCAGCTTCTTTAGTTATGTATTCACGATTATTAATACTTTTAGCAAAAGGTTTGACCAGAGGTTCATGTTGAATTGCAGTTTCTCCAACTGTTACTAATTCATCATCTTTTAAATATTTAGCCGAAATTTCAACAGTATTTTCTGTAATTTCTTTACTCCGAGTATCCTTTGATTGCATAGCTGAATCTATAGCTTTTGCAACAAGTTTACCGTCATTATGCGCAAGACCTTTTGCCTGTAATCTGTTATAAAATTTTGCCGGAATAAGGTCGTCTATCTGTTTCTGAGAAAGTCCTTTTTCTTTAAGGATATTTCTCATTTGATGAAGATCTTCAATACTTTTATCAACAACAGCACCACGTGCAATCTCTTTAGCTATTTTGGAATATTCTTTGTAATTATCTTTATTCAAATCTTTTAAAGAATCTTGAATATAATCTTTTACTTCACAACCTAAAGCTTTAGCCCTTAGATTATTACTAGAAACATTGATATGTTCATGCTCAATTTCAAGCCCAATTTCCTTACATACATTGTATTCTTTAAGCAAATTTTTCTGTTCTGTAGTTAATTTACCTTGATTTTCTAATCTTTGTAAATGATTATAAACATCCTTTTCTGTAGGATTTTCTATACCAGCAGATTGAATCTCATTAATTAAATCAAGTTTTTCTTTGGTATTTTTAATAATCTCCGCATTTTTAGGATTATTTTCTAAATTTAAACGATTAATTAGAAATTGAGTTTTGTTATAAAGTGAAAAATTATTATAATCTTCAAAAGACTTACCTTCCTCTGCCAAACCTTTTAAAACAGATAGACCATATGTAAGGTATTTTTCCTGGCTATCTTCAGATAAATTTGACCAGTTTTTAATATGTAAATCTTTTTCTATAAATTCGTTAAATTTCTTCTTTCGATATGCAGCTTTATCTTCAGCATTTTCCAAACTATTATATTCATCATCAGATACTGACAAGAAATAATCTGCATAAGCATCAATTTTTTCTTTAGAAGACTTACCTTCTAATTTTTCTGGAGGAACTAAAGTTAAAACCTGTTTTAACGTTTCTTGTCCTTCCTGTTTTATAATCTGCTGTAATTTTTCCTGAGGCATATTCTTATATTCTTCAAGAGATATTCCGCTTTTCTCAGCAGCAGACAACAGCAATGCAGCATCTTTAACTGCTTTTTGATTCTCAAATTTACAAAACAGTTCTCTGTCAGAACTAACTATTGAAAGCAAATCTTTTCTTTGCTCTTCGATGTATTTTGGTTTTTCTTTATTAGAAAGATTATTAAAATTTTCATCAGTTTTAGACAAATAATATTCAATAAAAACATCTAATTTTTCATTATTTGTTTTATTTCTGAATTCCTCTGACATTACCATTTTTATTTTTTCAACTTCGGCAGAAACATCTTCACCTGCAACTTTTTTACCATCATTTTTCAACGATTCTTCAAAAGCTCTCAGTTGAGCCAAAACCTGAGATTCCTCTTTTGTTATATTACCATTTTTCTCCCGCAAAAGTAATTGTGCTTTGACATCATCAATATCACCTTTAATACCAAGTTTTTCAATAGAAGATTCAATTTTTGTTTGTTTTAAAGATGAAGTTGAAGATTCATTTTCTGCCTGCAAAGATTCAGGAGTAGCGGCTGTAACAGCTTGCTTATCCTGGTCTTGTGCAGCAGATTGAGCTATAGATTGTTTGGCTGCAGTAAGATACTTTTGAACCTCTGCAATTGATGAACTTGGGAAGAATTTTGCTTTCAGCTGTTTTAGCTGTTCTTCAGGTGCAAGAGCTTTAAATTCGTCAGAATTAATATAATTTATAACATCATTACTGGCAATATCATTCTTTACGCTATTACTTGTCAAATCAATAGGCTTGTTATTAACGGCAGTAGACCCGACATCCGTATTCGGGGTTGTCGGGGTAGTACTTACTGTCTGATTTATTTTTTTTACTTCTATTGCCATTTTATCTTCTCGATATTTTTTCTTCTATTTCATGAAAAAAATATTTTTTCTTCCTATTTCAACGAACCTATAAACTTTTACAATTCTTAATAGTCTTGAATAATCGGCTCCATCATTCTGGTTTCTTTAGTTTCATGAAGCCCAAGCATAGTATTATCTTTCCAAGGATATTCACCTGCCATCAAGCTTATAATTTTATTAGCAGTATCATCGTCAATTTTGATTTGACGAATCATAGTACCATTTTGACGACCATTATCATCAACAATTGATTCTATTACTTTTACTGAGCAAAACTCTTTCTCTGGACCAAGGTTGTGATAATAAAATTTGGCAACAACCGGAGGATGAGCAGTTTTATCGTCACTGCCTTTTGCACCATCACGAATAAAATAAATCGAAGTTACAGAATTTTTGTCACCAGGTCCTGTTGTAAACAACATATGATATTTTGTACCATTACCTTGCGCAATATGGTGCATTAGAATCTTGTGATTTCTTAAATATTTCCATTGTCCTATTCCCGGAATATTCTTATGATAATCAGAAACAGTTGACATATACGTAGAGTCTGGAATTTCTTCAGACGGGAGTTGGGCCAAAACTTCTTTATTAAGCCCGGTCTCCATTGGAACAATTTTCATAGGCTCTTTTGCATTCAACAAAGATGGATTCATTGCCATCAAAACTATAACCGGAACTGCTTTTGCTGCTGATGCTTTTGGTAGTCTTTCTATTTTTGATGAATCTTCTTCACTTTTTCCACTAAAACTAACCATACTACTACGATTTTGTCTAGCACTAACACTGCTAATAGGTAATATTGCCATACTAACACTCCTTTTTTGTATTCAATTTTTCTTTTTCTTGGATTAACCCCTTAATCCATATCTATTCATTAACCTTGCTCATGATTATATCAATCGATTTGAGTTTTGTAAAGAAGTACAAAAATTTTTCATACATTCTTACCAGGTTTGATATGATTTTAAAACTCAAAGTATGATATTTTTGCTAGTAAATAAGACTAATATTAAGAAATATTACAAAATAACATTATCTTATCTTAAAACTTATCCGTATGAGAAGTTATCCCCATAGATTTGTTATTATCAATATCTATAACATGTTTTATAATTGAATGCGCCATCAACAACAAATACGGATTAATTTCAGTTGTTTGAGACATATTTACATTAACAGAAGCATTTTTTGATACAGTTTTTGAATCCTTATTTACTTCATACGAAACAACCGAATCCACTGCATAATGTGTTTTTTCTTTATCTATTCGCAACTGGAGTTCTGGTTTTGGAAAATTTTCGCTGCATTCTATAGAAATTTGAACAGAATTAGAAGTCTCCAATATTAATGTAGCTGCAACAGTACCATAATTCACAGTTGAAATTGTTATATTCAATATACTATCACTCTCTTCATGAGCGTTACTTTTTTGTTCTACCTCCAAATCAAATCCAACACCATCTTCTAAAGGTAACCATGGTAAATAAAGCATTAATAGAAGTTTTAATGTTTTTTGAGGATTATTTTCTGCAGCAATTGATATACTTGCATTAATAAGTTTTGCCATGTCTTTCATTTGCGACAAATCAGTAACTCCAGCTTTGGAAGCCTCTGTCATTGCCATAATAAGTTTTGTAAGTGCCTCTTTACCATTCTTTTGAAACAATAAAGATATTTCATTCAAATTAATCATACCTCCAGAGAGTATTTCCAAATTTTTTAATGAGGAACTTAACTGGGAAGCCAGTTGAAAATTAACCGCCTCTTTTGCTGTTGAAACTGTTAAACCTTGGAGCTGAGCAAGAATCTGCGCCTGTAATTGAGACAATGAATTCTTCTGTGCAGCCAGTTGATTTGCAAACAATTGATTAAACTGACTTTGAGTTAATCCACGCTGAACCATATAAATAAATTCATTAATATTTTTAGGCATCTGCATCAAATCTTTTGCATATATCGCCCTATCAATACTTTGCAGCGTATTCATTTGAACAGACTGCCGCAGATTTACAGTTGTTGACTGTTTTAAATTCTGAACAACACTCCGTTCAGCCGCATCCGGAGCTTTTTGAGAAAGCTGATCCGAAATTTGTGCTGATTGAGTACCGGCTTTAGACGACAACATTCTTTGATGCTGATAATTTTGCCCGAATTTATTTAAAAATCGATTGATATCAATACCTGACATACATGTAATTTAACTGATTTTTATCAAAAAGTCTAGTTTTCAACAGGTAGATAAGACTGTGGATAATTATAATCTTCAATAAAACCTAAATTTTTATATAACCTTAAAGCCTGAAGATTATTTGTTTCAGTTGTTGTATTTATCTCTCTAATCGGACTGTTATACGTATCAATTTCTTTAAATATCACATCCATAGAATGTTTCAGCATAATTGTAGACAGACCTTTACCCTGATGCTCAGGTTTTATACCTACAAGAGGAATATTAACAATTGTACCGCTTGTTACGTTCATGAAAGAAAACCCGACAGGTTCACCTTGATGCAACAAAACACTGGTTGCATTTGGCAAGAATTCTGCATAAATATTTCTAACTATTTTGGTAATTATATCACGGGTTCCTTCTATTGACTTAAACCTGGGGTCAAATAAGGCATCTGAACTATCATTAAATGCATTTTGTATAATTCTCACAGCATCTTCAAAGTATTTTTCATTCCAGGCAACAACTTCATAATCCTCCGGAAGTTTAACAACTCTTGCTCTTGAGAACAAATCTCTTGACGGTGTCCCTTGCATCATAAAGCGAAGAACCTCAATACCCACAAATTTAAAACCAAGTCTTGCAATTACACTGATTAATGACTTTTGTTCTCCAAGCATCGGATAACATACAATTTTTTCTTTCCGTAAATTTTGAGTTACTTCCAGAAATTTTGTCAGCAAATCTTTTGCATAGTCTGCAAAATTATCCTTGTTACGACTATGGATAATATTTAGTTCCACAGCCTCTGATATTGCTGTCGTATAAACTAAAAATGCAACAGCGTCGTCATTCTCGTCAAACAAAACAATACATTTAATCAAATCCTTGTCTATAGATTCCAAAAAGCCGTCATAATCTAAAGGATCCAATTCAAAATGGTATTCTTCTTTAGCTCTTTTTCTGAAATCATCATACAGATTTTCAAACTTACCATAACTATTTGCTGTTAAAAATTTAGTATTATACATTTGTAGCTCCTTATAAAGAGTGGTGCATTTTTTCTTTTTTAGTGTCCAAATATCTTTGATTGTATGGTGTAACTTCGGACGAAACTTTAATCGTATCATTCACATTCAACCCGTAACCTTGCAGCCCTACAATTTTTTTAGGATTATTAGTAATCAAATTAAAATTTGTATACCCAAGATCAACAAGAATTTGCGCCCCTGTACCATAATCCCTCAAATCAGACTTAAAACCCAGCGACAGATTTGCTTGAATTGTATCCTGACCTTCTTCCTGCAGTTTATAAGCTTTAATCTTGTTACACAAACCTATACCTCTGCCTTCATGGTCAGTCAAATATACAACTGCACCTTTTCCATAATCATTAATATACCTGAGAGCATTATGCAGTTGAGAGTTGCAATCACATTTCAAGCTATGAAAAACATCACCTGTTAAACACATACTATGAACTCTGACAGCAGGAATTTTATCTGAACCATCATCTTTAACCAAGGCGACATGCTCGGTTCCATTAACCTGATTTTTATATGCATAAAGCTTAAACTCGCCGTACGGCGTAGGAAGAGTCGTCTCAGCTTCTCTGGTAACAAGTTTTTCTGATTTCAAACGAAAAGCAATAAGTTCTGCAACAGAAATAAATTTCATTCCATGTTCATCTGCAAATTGTCTTAGATAATCACGTCTCGCCATATGCCCATCAGGGGCCATTAGCTCACACATAACACCTGCAGGTCTGTGACCGCAAATTCTGGCAAGATCAACAACTGCTTCTGTGTGTCCTGTACGTTCAAGCACCCCGCCTTGTCGTGCCACACAAGGAAACATATGCCCAGGACGTCTTAAGTCTGACGGTTGAGCATCACGAGCGGTCGCAACTTCTACAGTTTTAGCTCTATCATAAGCAGAAATACCGGTTGTCACGCCGTACTTTTCAGCAGCATCAACACTTATCGTAAAAGCAGTTTTCATCCCCTCTGTGTTTTGCTCTACCATTTGCGGTAAATCAAGTTGTTTTGCAATTTCAGATGACATTGCAAGACATATCAAACCTTTAACTTCACTTGCAAGAAAATTAATTTTTTCAGGTGTGACTTTTTCTGCAGAGATAATAACATCTCCTTCATTTTCTCTATCTTCATCATCAGCCACAATAATTGGTTTTCCGGCTTTAAAATCTTCTATAGCATCTTCAATACTATCAAATCGAAACTTTTTATCTTCCATTATATAAATCCATTTTCTTGTAAAAAACTCATACTTAGACTATTGTTATTATCTTTCACTGATAATAATTTTTCAACATATTTACCTAAAATATCTGTCTCAATATTTACATAATCACCGATATTTAGCATATTTAAATTAGTATTTTCAAAAGTGTGAGGAATAACCGCAACCTTGAAAATATTCTCACAAATATCCGCAACTGTTAAACTAATGCCGTTAACAGTAATTGAACCTTTATAAACAACATATTTTGCCTGAGCTTCCGGAAGTTCAAATCTGAGATTATAAAAATCTGCAAACCTCTCTTTACTCAAAAATCTTGCACGACAGTCAATATGTCCGGAAACAATATGACCGCCTAAACGTGAATTTAACGTTAAAGCTCGTTCCAGATTAACACAATCGCCTGATTTAAAATCTCCAAATGTTGTTACTGATAGGGTTTCATCACTAACCCTAGCTGTAAAAGTGTCAGAATCCATACTAACAACGGTTTGACAACAGCCGTTTACAGCAATACTGTCACCAACCGTAGTATCTTCTAATACAATTTTACACCCGATTTTGATTGTTGCTCCGTTACTATCTTTAAAAAAAGATTTAACAATTCCAATTTCTTCTACAATTCCTGTAAACATACCCCAAGTCTAACATATTTTATTAGTTATTGAAACAAAAATGACGAAACATTTACAATAAAAAACGGGGTTACCCCCCGCCTTTTATTATAAAACTTATCAATTATAAGCTATCTTAAACTTTCAGGAACTGCCATCGGAATAGGTGCAGTATTTGAAGCAGGAGGAACCGGAGCTGAAGTATGCTGCTGTTTATAATTTTTCACAACATCAGCAGGTGTAGAATCTTTAGTTATATTATTCAAAGGTTTTTGGGTTACGGCTTGAGATGATGATTCCTTATCATCATTTTTACTTTCTTCTTTTTTATCTTCTCCCTGCTCTTCAGTAGGAGAACTTTCTTCCTCACCTATAACTTTTGCTTTATTGCCAAATGTTGCGCCATAATTTTCCAAATCAATCTGCGGATAATCAAAATCACTATCACCAAAATCTTTTGTAGCAACAGTCATAACATCTTTCCAAATTTTTGCAGGAACAGTACCTCCGGTTAAGCCTCCCATTTTGTTGTTGTTGTCATCCCCAACCCAGACACCAGTAACAATATCCGGAGTATAACCTACAAAATACGCATCTCTATAGTCATCCGTTGTACCGGTTTTTCCTGCTGCAGGCTTACCAATATTTGCAGCACGCCCGGTACCCGACAAAATAACAGTCTTTAACATAGCTGTCATTTCAGCCGCTGTTTTCAAGCTGAGTTGATGAGAAGATTTTGTTTTTGGAGCTCTATACAGAACTCTTCCTCTTGAATCCTCAATTCTTTCAATAGCATATGGCTGTACAACATATCCTCCGTTAGCAAAAGCTCCATATGCTCTTACAAACTCAAACAATTTAACACCATTTGAACCAAGCGAAATAGTATAATCATATTCCAACGGTGTAGTTATACCTAAAACTCGTGCAATTTGAATAACAGAACGAATCCCAACTTCTTGAATAACACGTGCGGCACAAACATTTGATGAAATCATAAGAGCTTTGTATATAGGAATTTTTCCTCTATACTTATGCCCGTAGTTATGAGGCGACCATTTCGCAATTGTAATAGGACTATCATCCACAATATCATTAGGTGAAAACCCTTTTTCCATCGCAGCAGCATAAACAAACGGCTTAAATGATGACCCCGGAGGTCTTACAGCCTGAGTAACACGGTCATACTGAGATTCTCCATAGTTTTTACCGCCTGCATATACCAGAATTCTTCCATCTACAGGGCTGTATGAAAAGACTGCTGCCTGCTGGGACTTTTTAGTAAGTCCCCAAGCTTTCATATTTCTCAAAATCGATTCATTTGCTGCAACCTGAGCTTTTGAGTCAAGTGTCGTTACAACCTTATAACCGCCATGAATAATATCAGTTTCCTCAAACCCCAGTTTTTCCATTTCATGCAAAACATAATCACTAAAATAAGGTGCTTTATTTGTAGTATACAATTGAGGTACAGAGCTCAATTTTATATCAGCTTGAATCGCTTTTTCATATTCATCCTGAGTAATATATTTCATAGTTAACATGCGTTTCAAAACCTGATTTCTTCTTTGTCTTGCTAGTTCTTTATTGTTGTATGGATTATATACAGACGGAGCCTGTGGCAACCCTGCTAACAAAGCAAGATCAGGAAGTGTAAGCTGATTTAATTTTTTATTAAAATATATCTGTGATGCAGCAGCAACACCATAAGCACCTGCACCAAGATATACATTGTTCAAATACATCTCAAGAATTTGATCTTTCGATATTGTTTTTTCAATTCTGGCAGCTACTTCAAGTTCTTTAATTTTTCTTGTAATAGTTCTTTCATTTGAAAGGAATAAAATTCTTGCCAGCTGTTGAGTCAATGTACTTGCGCCCTGAACAGCATGGCGAGCTATGACATTTTGAATTGAAGATCTGACAATCCCGAATATATCATACCCGCCGTGTCTATAAAAATTTTTATCCTCAGTTGCAATTAATGCCTCTTTCAATTCTTCCGGCACATCTTTTAAATCAACTTTGTTATAAGTATATGCAGTAAAGGTTTTTATAACCTCACCATCCTCAGAATAAAACTTGGTAACAATATTAGGTTTAAAATCTTCCAGATTCTCAATCGGCGGAAGTGAAGATAAATAAAGATTCAAGGCAACAAAACCTGCAAGCATCAAAGCAGTGCAGGTTAGTATAAACATCTTCAAATTTGTAAAAAACTTATTTTCTGATTTTCTGTTATATTTTTCTCTTGCAGTGCCTTTAGCAGCTCTTTGCCTTTTATATCTTTCGTATGAACTTGACATATGACTCTCCCATTGTAGCTTTTATATTATATCATTAAATATATTTAAGCAAATTGTTTACATTGCTATAGAACATGATTGAATTTTTAATTCTTTTCATATAAACTGAAAAAGGTTGAGAAAACTGGAGATATAAAAATATGTATAATGTAGCAATTATTGGTGCCGGCCCTGCAGGGATTTTTGCAGCTTTAGAAATTATGAAACTTAAACCGGAATGGAAAGTTGTATTAATAGAAAAGGGACAAAGAATTGAAAAAAGGAAATGTCCTATCCGTGAGGGTTCTCCAAAATGTATAAACTGTAAACGCTGTGGCTTGTTATGCGGCTGGGGCGGAGCAGGAGCATTTTCTGACGGGAAATTAACATTAACTCCGGATGTTGGTGGACACCTTGTTGACTACATGACAAGACAACAGGCTGAAAATTTAATCAGGTATGCTGATGATTTATATTTAGAATACGGAGCAACTGAAGAAGTTTTCGGTACAGACATGAAAGTGTTTGAAGAAATTGAACAACAAGCAGTACTTGCCGAGTTAAAACTCGTACACTCTCCTGTGAGACATTTGGGAACTGAAAGAAGCCTAGATGTATTAAAAAATATGCAAGATTATCTGGATGAGAGAATTACGATTTTAAACAATGTTTCTGCAAAATCGTTAATAGTTGAATGCGAACAAGTAAAAGGTATTGAACTGGATAACGGTGATGTTATATCTGCGGAATATACAATTATTGCTCCAGGTAGAGAAGGTGCAGACTGGTTAACTCAAGAATTTGCAAAACATAAAATCGGCATGGTTAACAACGCTGTTGATGTGGGTGTTCGAGTTGAACTTCCTGCTCCTGTATTTGAACCTTTAACCTCAAAACTATATGAATCAAAATTGATATACCACTCTCCAACTTTCGGAGATGAAGTAAGAACATTCTGTATGAATCCAAACGGAGAGGTTGTTCAAGAAAATTACAGCGGCATTGCAACTGTAAACGGCCACAGCTATGCAAACTACAAAACACCTAATACTAACTTTGCATTGCTCGTATCAGAAAAATTTACAGAACCGTTTAAAGAACCAATTCAATACGGCCAACATATTGCAAGACTTGCTAACATGCTGGGTGGCGGAATTCTTGTACAGAGGTTCGGAGATTTGTTAGACGGACGCCGTTCTACTCCGGAAAGAATCAAATCCAGCATAATTACACCAACACTAACTTGTGCAACTCCTGGGGATTTGAGTCTTGTTATCCCATACAGACAGATGACAAGTATTATCGAAATGCTTCAGGCTCTTGATAAAATTGCTCCAGGTACAGCCTCAAGATATACTTTACTTTACGGTATTGAAGTTAAATTCTACTCTGCAAGAGTTAAATTAACGGATAAACTTGAAACTGAAGGGGTTAAAAACTTATTTACAATTGGCGACGGCGCAGGAGTAACAAGAGGATTACTTCAAGCTTCAGCTTCAGGCGTTTATGTAGCAAGAACAATATGCGAAAGATAATAAGAATAAAAATTATTTAAGATTATAAAAAGACTGTATTTACAGTCTTTTTATTTGCATATTTTTAAAAATATTGTTAAAATATAAATAGCTATGAAATTTGCACAAAAAAAACAACTGGGCTTTACTCTTGCAGAAGTATTAATAACTCTGGGAGTTATTGGTGTTCTTGCAGCAATAACCATTCCGGATTTAATGTCAAATTTTCTAAAAAAACAACTTGAAACACAAATTAAAGCAAACTATTCAATCATACAACAGGCTATAAAATATGCCGACTATGATGGTGTTTCATATGACATGGCAATAAAAGACGGGAGTGATGCAAGTATAAAAGAATGGTTTGACAGCTTTTTAGGAACACATCTAAAAATTTCACAGTTTTGCGCCAACGGAAAAGCAGGCTGCTGGCATAAAAGAGGAATTGTTAAAAACCTATTAGGTGCCGCTCCTCGTTACGAAATGGATAACGGTATCGGTGGGAATATCGTAACATTTAAACTTACAAATGGAGCATATTTTAATGTAGATGGAAATACAGCTCAAGATATGGCATCATTTGGTATAGATACGACATCCGACGGGTTAACATTCTACTTTGATGCTAATGGAGATAGAAAGCCAAATCGATTTGGAAAAGATATATTTATAATGGTCTGGACAGATAAAGGGCTTGTTCCTGCTGGTTACAACCGCACTTCATCTGAAGTAAATACAAATTGTCTAACTGGCGACGGATATTTTTGTCTTCAAAAAATCATATCAAGCGGCTGGCAAATTCCTGATGCGGTATGGAGAAGATAAATTTCAAAAATTTATTTTCCAAGATTTCCAGTACCTGATCCATGCCCCGGCAGACATACTCCAAATTGACACGCTGAATTATATGGAGTATCCATTTCCTGATTTTCAGGGTTGTTATAAGAATCAGTATTTATGGTCTCAGGAATAAAATGAGGCGGAGCTTTAAACTCTCTGGAACTATTCCTGGTAGGATTAACCAATTGTTCCAAACGATTTGGCACAAGTTTATCTTTAATTGTAGGATTCTGTTCCTGAAACCCTACTGTACAACTGCCTAACTCTTCAACTTTACATGCACTATACACTATTGTACCTGACGCTATTAATGCCAATACTGACATAATTATAATCTTTTTCATAATTATACTGTCTCCTGTTTTATATACATGTCTAATATAAAAAACATTCTATAAAGTTTCATTGGAGAAAAGTATAATATTTATACTCCGAAAATCTAAACAATATAAAAATCAAACAAAACTAAAACCATTTTCTGATAATTTTCCTATCCTGATGTTTTTGAACAGAAGATAAAACTTCTTTAAAAGGAACTATTGGCTCCATTTTGTATCCACAATATTCAGATAAAGTTCCCCCCATAGAAAACAACTCTTCTTGTGGATATCTTCTACATATTCCTGGACGCCAGAAGTGAATTTTGCAACGCTTAGTTTTCCTATCCAAATTTTTACATTCAAAAATCAAGCCTAATTCATCCTTGCCTATAATCTCTAAATCGGCATAGAATTTATGCAAATATTGCAATCTTTTGAACTCTTTTTCATCTTTGAGAACATGTTTAAAATGTTTCACATAAATATGAGTACAACATTGCCCGCAGCCTTTACATTTACCTGTGCGCCAGTAGTGTTTTTTCAAAATTTTTGAGTGAATAAATTTTTTCAGTTTCAACCACATATAAATATGATAGTATTAAAACCTTTAAGATGACATTAAGAATTGTAAATATATAAAATAAAACAAGCAAATAAAAATCTTGAGAGGAATTTATCCAGATGTAGAAGAAAATAAATATAACCTATATACAGTTTTAAACTGACATAATACTATAACATAACCAAAATAACCAACCTTGACCTCTAAATGAGGTCTTTTTTTTGTGCTACGCGCATAGATTCTCCACCAATTATTTTGCTACGATTTCAACACTCCAGCTCTGCAGTACAGAATGACAATAATGGCACTCCGAACTTGGTTTGGAATCTATTATTCTATTTATCATGCTTTATTTTACTTATTCCATTACATGTATTAGAAAAACTTTAACCTTTATGACACCTTTTCATCTTTTTAAATGATGTTTAAAAAACCAGATATTATAGAATAGAAATGTAAGAGAAATAGAATTGGGTAGGTTGATGGAACAGAGTTTTGACTTTTCTTCTTATAACAGCATAAAACGTTTATCAGAAGATGAATTAACAACTTTATGGAATAAATATTTAGCAGACAAATCTGATAAACATTCAAGAGATGCAATTATTGTACAATATATTTATCTTGTAAGATATGTTGTAGGGCGCGTAAAAGTGTCATTACCTGCCACTATTTCAGTTGAAGATATCGCAGGATACGGTGTTGAAGGATTGATAAATGCTGTTGAACGCTTTTCCCCACAGAAAAATACAAGATTTGAAACCTATGCCCTTATAAGAATTCGTGGAGCAATTTTAGACAAAATAAGAGCTCAGGATTTTCTACCAAGAAGTGTTAGAAAAAAAATTAAAGATATTAAACAAGCCGCAGAAATTTTAAAACAAGAACTAGGAAGAACTCCAACAACAACAGAAATTGCTAACTATCTTGACATGGATCCTGAAAAAGTTAATCAGGTAATGTCTGAAGATGTGACAATTACATCTATATACGATAAACGCGGATCGTCAGATGATAGTATGGAAATTATTGATACTGTTGAAGATTCTAACAAACTTAATCCTCAAGAACGAATGGAAGAACAAAGTGTAAAAACCGATTTACAAAAAGCACTGCAAAGACTTCCAGAAAGAGAAAGAGTTCTTATGGTTCTTTATTATCAGGAAAACATGACAATGAAAGAAATCGGACAAACACTTGGAATGTCAGAATCACGAGTTTGCCAATTACATGCACAGGGTATTATGAAATTGAAAAATATTCTCAACGAAAATCGTTCTTCCCGACTACAAAAAGCTATTGTCTAACTTAGAGGTTTTTGTTTTTCATAATTGATTATTACAAAATCAATTCGCTTATTCATATTCTGCCTGTAATTAACGTTATCATAAAACGGCATCATTTCACCAAACCCTATTGCATTAATTCTATGTGGATTAACTTTTTCTACCTTTATTAAATAGTCAACGATTTTTCCGGCTCTAACCGTGGATAATTCCCAGTTATACTGATAATTAGAAACTTCCCAGCTATCAACATCTGTATTTCCCTCTACAATACATTGATTATTTAATGTTTTTAAAATTAGGGCAATTTGATATAAGACAGATTTTGATTGTTCTAGAAGTTCATCTTGCCCGAGATTAAAAAAAACAGTGCTATCAATACTGACAACAAGCCCCCTCGGAACTTTTGTATAAATAACAGAATTTCCAAGATTCAATTTAGAACGAAACATTCGTTCTATTTCTGCAGTAGGAACAGAATAATTCTGTGTTAAATTCCCTTTTATCTTAAAATTGGAAGTTTTAGAATATGACGGATAGGCAAAAAGACATAAAACAAATGCCACAAAAAAAATAACATATAAAGTTTTTATTTTTTTGTTGCCCACTCAACAATCCTCTCTCTTGAAATTATTTTCAAATTAAAGAGAAAAAACTATTAGCTGACAAGTTATGGTTTAATTATTGATAGAACATATTTATCGTTAAAATATTTTTGAGCGCACTTAAGAATTTGCTCAGATGTAACCTGTTTTACTTTAGATTTCAATTCTTCAGAAAAATCAAATCCAAATCCCAGCACATCAAATTTAGCATAACCGCATGCTTGTTGAATATTTGTTTCATCAAGAAAGGCATATTTACCTATAAGGTTATTTTTAGCATCATTCAATTCTTCTTCTGAAACTTGAACAGTCCTTATTTTTTCTATTTCTTCATCAAAACCTTTTAGGGAAACATCAATATTTTTAGGTTCAGTTGCAATATAAATCATAAAGTTCCCTGCAAGCTTGAATGTTTCATAAGAACTTCTAACCACATAAGCAAGACCCTTTTTATCTCGCAGTTCCAAAAATAACCTTGATGATAATCCACATGCACCTAAAATTATATTTAACAAAATCAAAGCAGGATATTCATCTTCTCCGTATGTTGGAACAGCCCATCCCTTAACAATATGTGCCTGATTCAAATCAGCTCGAACATTATTTACAACTTTTTTCTCTAACAGTTCGGGCTTTTCAATATTGAATACTGAAGCCACAGAAGCAGGTAATGTTCCAATTGTTTCTTCTATCTGAGAAAAAATATTATCTTTTTCTAACGCTCCAACAACTGCCAAACTTTTTTTACTATTAGTCAATATATCATTATAAGCTTCAACAATTTCATCTTTTGTTATAGAATCGATATTTCCCAAAATTTTTGTCATTGAATTCCCATAATAATGATTTTCAAACATAGCTCGACAATATGCATCCATTGCCGTTGCTCTTGGAGAATCCAATTCTGCAGTAATTTCTCCGGTTAGTTTAACCTTTTCTTTATCAAATTCTTGAAATGTAGAGTTTTTAAGAACATCATCCATTAATTCAATGGCTTTTGAAAAATCCTCATTTAAACATACAAACTTTATTCTTAAATAATTAGGAAACAGCTCACTTGAAAAATCAATTGCATATTTTTCAAATTCGTTTGCAAGCTCTTCTGAATTATATTTTTTTGTACCTTGCAAAAGTAACCTTGCCATCAACGAGTATATTCCTGGTTTCTTTTCAGGACTATTTATTGAAAAATTCAAACAGACAGCCATTCTAGGAGTATTTTTATTTTGCTTATAAATATAATTTATATCATTGTTTAATTTTGAAATTATTTTTGTCATATTCTCTCTACTTTCTATTATGATTGAATTCTAGCATAATTTTATATAAAACACAAATAATTAGTATTCGTGATATACTAGCCATATGGTTAATAGAGTAAAAACAGGAACAGTCATAGGACTCAACGCATATCAAGTATGCGTTGAAACAGATGTAGTAAATTCGCTTCCGTCAATTTCGATTGTTGGATTACCTGATGCTTCTGTTAACGAAGCTCGCGACAGAGTAAAATCAGCAATAAAAAATTCAGGCTATACTTTTCCATCTAAAAAGGTTGTAATAAACCTTGCTCCTGCAGACTTAAAAAAAGTTGGCACAAGCTTTGACCTGCCTATAGCTATAGGCATTTTGATTGAAGAAGAAGTTATTGACTCTGAAAAAGTTAAAGATTACGCATTTATAGGCGAACTTTCTCTTGATGGTCTGATTCGACCGGTTAACGGAGTATTACCACTTGTTTTAGGATTAAAAGAATCAGGCATTACTAATGTAATTGTACCAATTTCAAATGCAAAGGAAGCTGCACTAATTGATGGAATTAACATCTTTGGTGCAGAACACCTGACCGAAGTGGTAAACCATTTTATTGAAACAAAAATTCAACAAACAAATATTGATGTCAGAAAGTATCTTTCAGATAAAACCGAACAAAATTATCCTTACGACTTCAAAGATGTTAAAGGGCAACAAAAAGCAAAAAAAGCACTGGAAATTGCAGCTGCTGGCGGACATAATATGCTGATGATAGGTTCTCCTGGTTCAGGGAAAACTCTAATGGCAAAATGTTTTGCATCAATTTTGCCGCCATTAGAATTATCTGAAGCTCTTGAGCTTACTAAAATATACAGTATAAGCGGTCTGCTATCTGAAGAAGAACCCCTCATGTCAATGCGACCTTTTAGAACCGTTCATCACACAGCTTCTGCAAATGGTATAATTGGAGGAGGAACCACTCCAAAACCCGGAGAAATTACACTAGCTCACCGTGGAGTATTATTTTTGGATGAAATGGTTGAATTTCCGCGTCAGGTACTTGAAGTTTTAAGACAACCTTTAGAAGACGGAGAAATCGTCATATCAAGAGCAAAACATTCAATAAAATATCCTGCTAAATTTATGCTTCTTGGTGCGATGAATCCTTGTCCTTGCGGATATTTGGGCGATAAAGAAAAACAGTGTACCTGTTCAGATTTTCAAATCGGCCGATATCTTGCAAAATTATCAGGGCCACTATTAGACAGAATTGATTTACAGATTGATGTCCCGCGCCTCACACCATCTGAACTTTTAAACTCCAATTCAGAAGAAGAAGATTCAGCAACTATAAGAAAAAGAGTTATAAAAGCCAGAGAAATACAACATGCACGCTACAAAAACGAAAATATCCTTACAAATTCCGAACTAACATCTGATTTAATAAAAAAATATTGTAAAATTGATGACAAATCAAAAGAACTTTTAAAAGTTGCTATTATAAAATATCAACTATCAGGCAGAAGATATGATAGAATCTTAAAACTGGCTAGAACTATAGCAGACTTAGATTCATCAAATAATATTCAACAATTCCATTTAATGCAAGCTCTTCAATACAGGATGTTTAATCCTGAAGAATATGGCAAATAGATTTTAACAAAGGTTAATATTTATTTAAATTTTAGCAAAAAATATTATTTTCACTTATTATATGTAAACAGTCATATTTACCCAAACAAAGGAGATAAAAATGGAACCAATAAGATGCTTACTAAGTTCAAGCTGCAGAAAACCTTTAA